>ENA-OQJZ01000212-OQJZ01000212.1-human-gut-metagenome-genome-assembly--contig:-NODE-212-length-49025-cov-6.541227_pt1 | contig 49025 bp, 50 predicted proteins | sample MGYA00242618_ERZ504785 | MGnify/ENA primary metagenome ERZ504785 (study PRJEB26092, sample SAMD00036354) | human gut metagenome | host: Homo sapiens | study: EMG produced TPA metagenomics assembly of...
TGAAACTAAAAGACGGATTTTACGCTAGTAGTCATGGTATCGGCGGTTTAATGCTGGATATGCCGACAAAGAATCCTAAAACACGTAAGAAACCAAAAGTCAAAGTCGGTGACATGGTTCGATGTGAAGCAGAAGAGTTCATCTATCCATTTCGTGGATATGTAGAACACGTCTATAACCACTCGGCAATCATTCGCATTGAAAACACGATGAAATGTGACAAGTGGTTAGCGAAAAGCAAAAAGAATTTAGCTGTAGCGAGATTGGTGGATATTGAACTAATCAATGACAAATAAAAAAAGCCGGATCGCTCCGACTGATGTAATAAATCCGACAAGTTTATTATATCACATAAAAGGAGCGGTTTGACTTGATGCAATTGTTACGAGAGGTAGATTTCAAACAGACAAGATGTAATGCGAGAGATGTGCTGAAAAACTTTCGGCGTTTGGAGCGGATGGCAGGTCGCTCTTTGATAGATATTAAGTCGCCGATTATTACGGATATGCCGAAGGCACCGAAGCACGGTAATAAGGCAGAAGACGCGATCATTCAGATGATGGATATAGAAGCAGAGAGAGATGCGATTTTAGCGGCTTTGATGGCTCTTAGTCTGATTAGCCGTCAGATACTCTACTACAGTTTCTGTGTGCCAGATAGCTTCTCAAACTACAGAATTAGCCGTGAAGTGGGTTATTCAGAAAGAAGTATACAACGGATGAAGTCGGAAGCTCTAATAGAGTTTGCAGAAGCATATAAACACGGAAAAATAATTGCTTATAAATAATTTGGCGGTTTTTTGGCGGAATGATGGCGGTTTTTAGCCATTTACCAGTGATATTATGGTAGTGTCGAAAGATTAGGAAACAGGACCTCGACAAAATAAAATGTAAGGGAGGAAATCTCCCTCATCGTTTAATTAAGCTTCGATAGACAGTAGCGGAAATATTAAGAATAAGGATGTGAATTTCAACTCCTTCTAAATTGTTCTTATTATCTATCATCCGTTGCTGTCTATTAATTTATGTATTGGAGGGAAAAAAATGAAATTATCAGTAGAAGGCACTCCAGAAGAAATACAAGAATTGCTCCAAGCTATTGGTAGTAGCAAGGAGCAAAAGGTAAGTGTTTCTAATTCAGATATTGACGGTATTTGCAATTGTTTAAACAGAGAAAAAATATCTAATCCTTACTAAGAGAAAATATGTTCGTTAATGAATTTCCAATTTTCCTCTGTAGCTCTACCTTGATAATTTTTTTGCAGTTCACAGATGAATAAGGAATCGTTATTATCAAGTACTGTATTTAATTTTTCACACATTTGATTTGGATTCAAATTAGTTATAACTAACCAAAAAGATTTTTGTAGCTTTATATATGCCCCAAATTCTTTTATTATTTCAAATACTTTATCATACTTTTGCCCTGGGTTATTAAGATCATAACTAATCATGTAGGGTTTATACATGTTGTCTTGCACATCCTTGTTTTATATTTCAGCGGACCACTCGCTGATAACTAAAATTATACGTTTAGTATTTATTTTAACAATATTAATTTGTCACTGTGGCGGAAAGGTAACGCTAATAACTTAAATCAGTGGTAATGAACACCTGAGCTTAGTTTATGCAGCTAGGCAAGAGACCGTCGAGGGTAATGGGCAAGAGGCATCTTGAATAATTCCCCTAAAGATAGACAATTCTAGAGGTGAGACCTTTTATGATGGAGAGTCTGTAAAATATCGGAAAATGGTGTTGCAAGGTTCGATTCCTTGCCAGTGACTTTGGTTTACGGTAATCCATAACTGCCTGTCAGTAAAACCGAATATACAGGTTGGAAACTATAGCGCGCTGATGTTTCTGTAATCCACATTCCCTCGAAGGATAGTGGGTCCTGTAGTACATATTAGATCACTCTTTGAGTGGTCTTTTTATTTACATAAAGGAGACTGCATAATGAGAAACTACTGGTATATATCGCTAACTAATGAATATCCTCGAACCATTGATGATTGTTCAGTGCGTGTTGTGCGTTCTGTACAAATCAAAGGGAAGTACTCTATTGTCGAAATGCTAAGAGAAGCTATACCAAACGAAGTGGATAAATGCAAACTTCTTTATTGCGGTCATGGTTTCTATTCAGATAAACACATACAGGAAAATCTTTCAAAGTATGTGTAGATTACAAAACAAATGTTGCAAACAAGCGAGGTGGTGTCACATGTGAAGAAATACGAACTAGCTAAAGATGATTATGAAAAAGGGTTGAAGTATAGAGAAATAGCGGAAAAGTATGGTGTATCCATCAGCACAGTAAAGTCATGGAAATCCCGTTACTGGTCTCGAGAAAAGGTTGCAACCAAGGACGCAACTATTCCGAACAATAAAGGAGCGCCGGAAAGCAACAAGAACGCTGTTACCCATGGCCTTTTTGCCAATTGGTTACCTTCTGAAACATTAGAAATTATGAATGAGGTTGCAACCTCTAAACCTGAGGATATATTATGGAATAATATCATGATCCAGTACACGGCTATTATCCGAGCACAGAAAATCATGTATGTTGATTATGAGGGTAGTTTGTCCAAAGAAGTTTCTAAGTGGTCCTCGAGTGATTCTGGAAGTTCAGAAGAATATGCTATTCAATATGCTTGGGACAAGCAAGCTAATTTCATGAATGCACAATCAAGGGCTATGAGCACGCTATCTAGCTTAATTAGACAATTTGTCTCTATAGCTGATGAACATGATGAACGTAGAAAGAAACTAGAATACATGGATGTACAAGTCAATTTAGCAAAAGCACAATTGAAGCAGTTAGATGATGGTTACGATTCGTCAGAAGAACAAACCGTAATTATCGATGATATTCCGTTAGTTGAAAGCGAGGTTGGTTCAAATGGCATTAATGGTCAAGAAACAAACTCAAATTAAAACTACGGACTTGATTAACCCGCATTTCTATAAAGTTTGGCATGCAAAGTGTCCCTATATTTTAATGAAAGGTGGACGTGGTTCTTTTAAATCATCTGTTATCAGTCTGAAATTAGCAACAGAAATGAAGAAGCACACACAAGCTAAGCACAAAGTAAATGTTGTCTGTATGATGAGCCAGCATAAGTATTTAAGAGACGCTGTCTACGAACAAATCAAGTGGGCACTTTCAATGCTTGGCATTTCAAAAGAATATAAGTTTCGTACTTCTCCATTGCGCATCATTCATAAACGGACTGGCTCTAAGTTCTACTTTTACGGTGTGGATGATCCGTTAAAACTCAAATCAAATGCAATCGGCGATGTCATCGCTCTATGGTATGAAGAAGCTGCAAACTTTGAAAGCGAAGAAGTATTTGACCAGACGAATGCAACCTTTATCCGTCAACGGTCGCCATGGGTAGATCAAGTACAAGTTTACTATTCATGGAATCCACCCAAGAATCCATATGACTGGGTTAATGAATGGGTAGAAAAATGCATGCGCCTAAATGATCATTTAGTGGACCACTCGACTTATAAAGATGATGAGTTAGGTTTTACGGATCCGCAACAATTAAAGCTGATAGAAACGTATAGAGAAAATGATGAAGATTACTACAGATGGCTTTACTTAGGCGAAGTGATTGGTCTGGGTACGCTCATCTATAACATGGATCATTTCCATCCGCTTGATGAGCTACCAGATGATGATTACATCGTTCAGATTTGTTTTTCAATCGATAGTGGACACCAAATATCAGCGACTACCTGTGGTTGCTACGCTATTACCAAAAAGAAAAATGTCATTTTATTAGATACTTATTATTATTCTCCTGAAGGAAAAGTAAATAAGAAGGCACCTGATGAGCTTTCTAAAGATTTGCATGATTTTATTGAGCGATGTCAAACAAAATACAATAAGTATGCCTACAAAATCACTATTGATTCGGCGGAAGGCGCTCTAAAAAATCAATACTATAAAGATTACAATGAGAGGTTTCATGCAGTGGCCAAAGCTAAAAAAGTAGATATGATCGATTATGTACAGAACCTCCTTGCACAAGGCAGGTTTTTTTATTTAGATACTGAAGCAAATCGAATATTTATTAAAGAGCATCGTGATTATCGATGGGATGAAGATACTTTACAATCTGATGATCCAAAAGTTATCAAAGTTGGTGACCATACATGTGACCAGTTCCAATATTTTGTAAAAGATAATCTAAATGATTTAGGACTGAAATGGTAGGTGAGAAAATGAGTGGGATTCAGCGTATCAAAAACTTTTTTAAGAAAGGAGTGAAACGAATAGATATGAATTTGAATGGCAGAGAACTTGGTAAAATCACAGATCATCCCAAAATTGATATTGATCCATATGAATATGAGAGAATCACTGAAAATTTTCGTTATTATGCGAATAATTTCCCGAAAATTAAATATATAACCTCTTTTGGTAAAGAAAATAAACGTCCATTTAATCCGCTGAATGTAACCAAGACTGCAGCAAGAAGATTAGCGAGTATCATTTTTAATGAGAAATGCAAGATTGCTTTAAGAGATCCTGACGATGAAGATTCAGATAGTTTAAAAGAAGCAAATACGTTCTTGGCGAAAACGCTGTATAACAATAATTTTTATAATCTTCTTGAACTGAATCTTGAAAAAGGAATTGCTTCTGGTGGGTTTGCTATGCGTCCTTATATTGATGGAGATAAAATCAAAATCTCTTGGATTAGAGCAGATCAGTTTTATCCTTTGCGTTCTAACACAAATGAAATCAGCGAATGTGCAATTGCTACTAGGTCAGTTCAAACAGAAAATGATAAAAATTATTACTACACGTTATTAGAATTCCATGAGTGGGTAAATGGGAAGTACATTATTTCTAATGAGCTTTATAAGTCAGAATTGGAAAGTTCTGTCGGTAAACAAGTACCATTAGAAACTTTATATCCTGATTTAGCAGAGGAAGTCACCTTAGAAGGATTGAGACGTCCTCTTTTTGTTTACTTCAGAACACCTGGTGCAAACAATAAATCTCTAGAAAGTCCGTTAGGCGTTGGAATCGTTGATAATGCAAAAGAAATCTTAGATACCATCAACAATACTCATGACCAATTTGCTTGGGAAATTCAAATGGGGCAAAGGCGCGTCGTGGTTCCCGCTGAGTTTCTCAAAACGGATGAAGCCCATCCCCCAATGTTTGATAGTGATCAAAATGTATTTGTAGGGATGTATGGGGCAGAAAATGCTGGAATAAAAGATATTACTACGGCAATACGAACAGTTCAGTATAAAGATGCCATTGATCATTGGATTAAAGAGTTTGAGGTACAAGTAGGGCTATCAGTTGGTTCAATGAGCTACGCTGATGATGGTTTAAAAACAGCAACTGAAATTGTCTCTAATAACTCAATGACGTATCAAACACGCTCTAGTTATTTGACAATGGTTGAAAAATCCATTAATGAATTAGTCCATTCGATTTTTGAATTGGCAGGTTATGCAGAACTTAATTCAACTGGAAAACCATTGTTTGAATTAAATTACGATGATTATAAAGTCGATATCAGTTTTGAAGATGGTATTTTTGTCAATCAAGATAAACAACAAGAAGATGATTTAAAAGCCGTGGTTGCTGGCGTGATGCCAAAGAAACAGTTTCTTATCCGTAATTACAATCTAAGTGATCAGGAATTAAAAGAATGGTTGGATGACTTGAAAGAGGAAATGCCTGAATCAGGATCAACCGAACGTCGTAGTCAAGATGCGTTATTCGATTTAGGTGATTAATTATGATTACACCAGAAAAAATGCAAAAGACCGCAAACTCAATTATCAATATCTATTCAGAACTAGAAGACCGAATCTTTACCATCATAATCAAAGCATTAAAACATTCTCGTTTTCAAGATGTAGCTAAAGAAGACGTGCTTTTGTGGCAAGTAAATCAACTTTCTAAAATGGGTACACTGAACGATAAAGTTATTGATTTGTTAGCAAGTTATACTGGCGAAACTCAAGAAGCGATTGAACAATTGATTAAAGGAAACGGCGTGAAGATCGTTGATGAAATAGACCGTGAGCTTGAGCGAATGGTCCATAAAAGTGTTCCTGTATCTAACGACGTAAACAAAATTCTAGACTCTTTGGTTCGTCAAACGTTCAAAGATTTAAACAACAATGTCAATCAAACGTTAATCACTACGAATTTCAACGAGAATGCTGTAATGCGAGCCTATCAAGCAATTCTTAAACAATCTACCCTAGAATCTATGACGGGGCTTAAAACGCACGAGAAAGCCATTAGAGATAACGTCTACAAAATGGTTGATATGGGAATCAAATCAGGGTTCGTTGATAAAGCAGGTCGTGAATGGTCGATGGAAGCTTACTCGAGAACAGTGATTCAATCTACTTCACACAGAACGTTTAACGATCTTCGTTTGAAACGAATGGAGGACTTCGATTGTGTTACTGCATTGATGAGTAGTCATCCATCAGCCCGTGAAGCGTGTGCGCCAATCCAAGGCGATTGGGTGTTAACCGTTCCTAAAGAAGAAGCGCCAGAAGAATTCAAGCATTTACCATCTATTTACGATCACGGATACGGCGAGCCCGGTGGAACGCAAGGAATTAACTGTACACATATTCTTTATCCTGGCCGTCCTGATGTGAACACAAACAATCAGCCACGATATGATCCAGAAGAAGTACAAAGAAATGCTGAGATCCAGCAGAAACAAAGAAGATTAGAGCGTGATATTCGTTACCAGAAGAAGCGAATGAATGCGGCGTTAGAATTGGAAGATCCCGAAACTGTCCAGATGTGCAAACAAGTGATTGCTAACAAACAGAAACAGTTAAGGGAGCTTATCAACGAACATGGGTTCTTAGTTCGTGATTACAGTAGAGAACAAGTACAAAGTTAATAATTTTGGCTTAGCAATCGCTAGTCTTTTTATTTTGCCCCGAATACGGCGTTAAACTGTTCAATCCATCGAGGGCGTAGCCTCGTTAAACAACGAAAGGATGAATGAAATGAAACGTGAAGAACTGAAAGAACTTGGCTTAACTGATGAACAGATTGGATCAATTATGGCTTTGCATGGTGTGACTGTGAACGAGTTGAATAGTCGGGTGTCTACCGCGGAACAACAGGCCACTCAATATCAAGAACAGTTAGAGAAAAACCAAAATGAGCTGAATGATTTCAAAGCAAATGCTAAAGGAAATGAAGATCTTACTAAGCAGTTAGAGGATTTACAATCTAAGTTTGATGAAATCAAGACGAGTTCTGAACAACAAATTGCTGATCTTAAAAAATCATCAGCGATTGACTTAGCTCTAACACAAGCCGGGGCTAAAAACATTAAGGCTGCTAAAGCCTTGCTAGACAGCGAATCATTGGAACTGACAGACGAGGGATTAAAAGGATTAGATGACCAACTGGCCGCGCTTAAAGAAAGCGACGGTTATTTATTTGGCCAATCTGAACAGGTTCCACCTAATCCCGATGGTAAGAAGGCTACCTTTTCTGGGAATGCTAGTTCTGCGCAAAACGTTGAAGAAGATGCTTTTGCTAAAGCATTAGGAATCATGACAAACAAAAATTAAATTGGAGGGAATAAAATATGGCAATTAATTACATCACAAAAGACAATGGAATTTTCGATCAAAAAATCACCCAAGGGCTGTTAACTACTATCTTAGGTGTTCCACAAGTAGAATTAGTAAACGGTGGGAAATCATTCACCCTTACTACTATTTCAACATCAGGTTTGAAAGATCACACGCGTAACAAAGGATTTAACAGCGGTACCTATGGAAACGACAAAAAAGTGTACACAATGGGTCAAGATCGAGACGTTGAATTTTACATCGATAAACAAGACGTTGATGAAACGAATCAAGACTTAGCTGTAGCTAAAATTTCAAATGTATTTATCACTGAACACGTTCAACCAGAAATTGATGCGTATCGTTTTTCTACTTTAGCTTTAGGAGCAGGAAATACTAAAGAAGAAACAATTACTGAAAAGAATGCTTATTCAGCCATTAAAGCTGCAATTTTACCAGCTCGTAAATTTGGCCCACAAAACCTAGTAGCGTTTGTGTCAACAACCGTAATGGATGCATTAGAACGTTCTTCAGAATTTACTCGTAATATCACTAATCAAAATGTTGGGCAAACGGCACTAGAATCTCGGGTAACTTCTCTTGATGGTGTGTTATTGGTCGAAGTTTGGGACGATACTCGTTTCAAAACTAAGTTCGATTTCACTGATGGCTACGCTGCTGCCGCTGATGCACAAGACATCAATATCTTAGTAGTTGCTAAACAAGCTGTTATCCCCGTGGTTAAAGAAAACACCGTCTTCTTGTTTGCACCAGGCGAACATTCACAAGGTGATGGCTACTTGTATCAAAATCGTTTGTATCATGACTGCTTTATTAAAGAGCAACAAAAAGAAGGCGTATCTGTCTCTTTAGCCCCAAAAGCGTAGACCCATCCGGCGTAACTTTGAATAAAACAACAGCTACGCTAGCGGTGGGAGCAACAGAAACATTATCTGCTACCGTAGCACCAGCAGACGCTACAAATAAATCGGTTCAATTTACTTCTAGCGATGAAACGATCGCAACAGTAACGCCAGTTCAAGGAAAAGTGACTGCTGTGAAAGCGGGAACTGCTACAATTACAGCAACAACTTCGAATGATAAAACTGCTACGTGTGAAGTCACGGTAACCGCAGCAAGTGAAGGATAGTTTAGTAGCTATCCTTTTTAATTGAAAGGAGGCAGTTATGAGCTATCTTACGCACGATGAATATTTAAAATCAGGATTCAACAAAGTATCAGTTTCGGAGTTTGATGACTTAGAAAAATGTGCTGCACGTCAGCTTAATCGAGTGACAGGCGATTTTTACATGAGACATTCTTTAGCTGATGACACGTTCAAATATCGAGTGGATAAGTTCAAAATCGCAATGGCTGTCCAAATTGAATATTTGAAGTCAGTTGGAGTTACTTCGTTATCAGACTTACTAAATGCTTCCCCTTCAAGTGTCAGCGTTGGTCGTATGCGTATTGAATCTGGAAGCACGAATGCAGCAACAGTTGGCAGAACGATGGTTGCAACAGAGGCTTATAACGAGTTGATCTATACAGGACTTCTTTACAAGGGAGTTGACTATCGATGATTCCTTTAATGTCAAAAGAACTTTGTAACCAGTCAATTACTTTGAGGCTGCTAGATGGTCATGACAAATGGCAAAAACCTGTCTTTTCTGAACCAATCACGATTAATCATATGATCTTTCAACCGCAAACAGTGTACAGCGGTAGTAATAATAATCGGCAAGTGGTAGCCAACGCTATCGCTTTTTTGTTTGCTGGAGTATCTGATCCGATGCCAGTGATTAATAAAAATCATGTTGGGTCAAAGATTGACTTTGAAGGTGAGACTTACACTATCACGACGATCGTAGATAACCGCAATCCATACAGTAACGAAGTCTACTCGTATGAGTTGGAGGTGCTGTAATGCTCCATGTTAAGGTTGAAAAAAATGGCGTCGATCGTAAGTTGTCAGTGATGAACATCAATTCAGCACTGTACTATATGACTGCTCAGATGCATCCAGACATGAACCTATATGCGCCAAAACGGCAAGGACATTTAAGAGACAAATCATTTGTTAACAAGAACCGAATCACATATACCGTTCCTTACGCTAAACCTCAATTTAGAGGGATCGTCAATGGTAGTAGAGTTAAGAATTATACAACGCCAGGGACAAGCCGACGTTGGGACCTCAGAGCAAAAGCGAATCACATGGACGCTTGGCGTAAGGCATTTATCAAAGGAGGGAACTTGTAATGGATTTGTGGGAACGATTATCCGATTCAATAGATTCTATTCCATGCCTTCCAATGCCATGCTCGATGGGGTTCCTTAATGGGGAAGACACGCTTTGTGTTTATTCGATGCCAGGTAGTCGGACAGTAGAAGAATATTTTGACGGTACGAAAGAGCGTGAAATGCTCTATGAGGTCGGATTTAACACGAAAGACCAAGAAAAAGCCAACAAAACATTATGGCTTATATCAAATCATTTAGACGAGCTTTCAACTCTAGCATCAGAGGATGGGAGTTTCGTCTTTTTAGGTATCGAAATAAGCGAGACACCTTTTGTAAGCGAACAGGACACTCAAGGGAACTCAACTTATTTATTAGGTATCAAAATCACCATTCATCAATTCAAATAATAGGAGGAAACATAATGAAAAATATGTCAAAAACAAATCAACAGCAATTTATGAAAATGCAGTTGCAATTTTTTGCAGGGGAAACAGGCGACAATACACACAAGGAATTTCTATTGAACTTTAAAAATAAAGTAGAAATTGATGTTTTAGGTCACACAAGTTTGGATGAAATTCAACAAGCAAACTTCGTTGTACTTGCAGCTGGAATCAGTACTATTACACCTGCAGCGGCAGATACCACTGATGCAACAGCTTATTATGATGGTGAAGGTTTCACTGATTCAAGCGTGACAGGTAAAAATATTACTTTTGCTTTATCAGGACACCGAGTGTTCGGAGATCCTGCACAAGATTATGTGGCAAAACATTTCTTGTCCATTGGCGATGAATTACGTACGCTTGCACGTTGGACAGATGCAAAAGGAAATAAAGTTCAATCTGTTGTTACTATGACATCTATCGTGCCATTTGGTGGTGCTGCTAATGCTAAACAAACATTTAGTTTCACTCTTGCATTCAATGGAAAGCCGGTCTTAGAAGAAGCGGGGGAGTAATTAGCCCTGAAAGCGTAGCGCTTAATAAAACAACGTTATCGCTTGTTGTCGGGGCAACAGAAACTCTTGTGGCAACAATTTTACCAGCAAATGCTACAAATAAAAATGTGACATGGTCATCTAGTGATTCAACCATAGCTACGGTTGATACCAAAGGGAAGGTTGTGGCTGTTAAAGCCGGAACTACGGAAATTACAGTTAACACAGTAGATGGTAACAAGAGTGCTAAATGTACTTTAACAGTAACTGAATCATAAAATTAGACAGATTAGAGCAGGTTAAACCCCATTATGGTTACCTGCTCTTTTAATTTGGAGGAAAAAATAATGGCTATCAATAATGTAATTGACTTAGATGCAAAATTATCACTAACTAAATCCGTAAAAATTGCAGGCAAAATATATGAAATCACTATTTCTGATGAGGTTGATCAAGCTTTGATGGATTTAACTAGTGTAGATGTCCCATCGCAATTAGAACACCTGACAGAAAAAGCAGAGAAATTGGAAGATTTAGAAGATAAATCAACTGATAAATATAAAGAGTTTATTCGCCTAGAAGTTGCTAAATTGAAAGATCGTTCAATCGCTGCACTAGATAAAGTGTTGGGAGAAGGAGAAGGAACCCGTGTATATAAGAGTTACGGAAATAGTACAAAGGCATTATTAACTGTCATTGGTTTATTGCAAAAAGAGTTGGGTGAATTGATGATTGAACGTAAAAAAACCGCTGATAACTATTACAAAAACAAACATAAAAAGAAGTGATATAGATGTTTGATTTGGTTGAGGATTTAGAAAATACACTAATCATTGAAGGAGAAGAATATAAATTTGACCTTTCCTTTGATGTGGTGATTAGATTCTATGAATTGCTAGAAGATAAAAATTTAAAATCATTTGAAAAAATTAATAAAGCTTTTGATTTGTTTTATTTTGATGCTAAAGCTCCCATTAGTGATTTTACTTTCGAACAGAAGCAAGCAGCAATCGAAGAAATAAGTAATTATATACAAAAATGTCCATACGGAAATAACAATAATGATCAGGAATCCGGAGATACTGTGCCGGAAAAACTTTATTCTTATTCTCAAGATGCTGGAGCAATTTATTCCTCATTTTTAGCAGATTACGGCATCGATTTATTAAAAGAAAAAGGACGAATGCACTTTATCACGTTCAAAAATCTTTTGTTTGGATTAAGCGAAAATACTCATTTTCAACGAATTTTATCTATTCGTTCTAGAAGTATTAATGGACTAGAAGGCGAGGCACTTACCAATCTATTAGAATTACAAGAATATTACGCTCTTGATTCAGAAAAAACAGTAAATAATCTAGACAATCAGTTAGGAAGTATGTTTGACATGCTAGCCGCCCAAGCAAAAAAGTAGAAAGGAGGTTAGAAAATGGCTGCAGATGCAACAATTAATATTGATGTTATGCTTTCTAATTTACCAAAATTTAAAACAGATGCTAATTTTATTGATGATTTGTTATCCAAATTAGGTGCCAATACTGGAAAACAGATGGATGATCAGTTTGCTATTGAAACAAAGGCAATCCAAGAAAAGGCAATCTCAACTAAGAAAAAAATAGATGATTCACTTGGGAAAACTACCAAAGTAAAACTTACGGCAGATAATACTGATGTCAAAGAAAAATCAGGTGAAGCTAAAGATCAAGTATCGAAAATTCCGGATAAAAAAAGCACAACATTCACAGCAGATGCTGTACAAGCTAAAACAGAGACCAGAGAACTAGGAGAAACTGCAGAAAAAACTGAATCAAAATTTGTAAATTTAAAAGATAAACTTACTATTGGAGCAGTAGCGGGTGCGACTTCTCAAGCGGTTCAAGTTATTACAGGAAGCTTTACAGATTTAGTAGGAGAAGGTTTAGCAGCTTCTGATTCAATGGATAAATTCCGCTCTACTATGAAGCTCGGTAATTTTGGGGAAGAAGAAATTGATAAAGCAGCAAAAGCAGTAAAAAAATATGCGGATGATACAGTTTATGATCTATCAGATGTTTCGAATACCACAGCACAGTTAGCAGCTAACGGCATTAAAAATTACACTGAATTGACTCAGGCAGCCGGAAACTTAAATGCTCAAGCCGGTGGTAATGCTGAAACGTTCAAATCTGTAGCAATGGTCATGACACAAACGGCAGGAGCGGGAAAATTAACAACAGAAAACTGGAATCAGTTGGCTGATGCCATTCCGGGCGCTTCTGGCGTACTTCAAGAAGCAATGAAGAAAAACGGTGCTTTTACTGGGAACTTCCGTGAAGCAATGGAAAAAGGCGAAATATCTGCTGATGAATTCAATACAGCCATTACTGAATTAGGTATGAATGATGGTGCGGTTAAAGCAGCTAAGTCTACTTCGACCTTTGAGGGTGCAGTTGGCAATTTACGAGCCAATGTTGTTTCTGGAATTATGGACATTATTGATCATTTAGGAAAAGATAACTTGACTGGCATGGTTAATAAGGCTTCTGATGCAGTGGTAGGTGTATTTCAACACATTGCAGATGTCTTTTTATATTTTCAAAAACATGAGGATACTATTACGAATATTTCCAATAATGTAAAAAAAATAGTTGGAGCCTTGTTCTCAGGGGCATGGGAAGAAGGTAAAGATTTACTTTTTAATGTAGGTAAAATGCTTGGATTAGTTGATGAAAATGCCCAAAGTGTTAAAGACCCCCTTGAATTAATTAACGAAATAATTGGGAAAATAGCCAAACACAAAGATGAAATAGAACTTTTTGGAAAAGCACTAGTTATAATGTTTGCTGTTAAAAAAGGCTATGAATTCATTAAAATGTTAAAAGAAGCAAAAAAAACTTTAATGGAAATGACTGCTATTGAAACAATTACTGATTTTTTAGGCGGTGGAGGGTTCTCGTTTGGCAAAAAGGCAAGTACTAAAAATATAGGAAATGTGGGTGCTGAAATTGCTGAAACAATTTTACCAAAAGGTGGTAAAGGAGTCGCTACTATTGCTGATGATGCACTAGAGTCTGTTTCTAAACTAGGTGGGTTAGCAAAACTAAGTAAAGGAGTAAGCAAAGTGCTACCTTTTGCTGGGGTACTTGCCAGTGCAACTGAATTGTTGGGTAAAGGATCAGCTTCTTCAAAACTAGGGGCTTTTGGTGGTTCTTTAGGCGGAAGTGCGGCAGGAGCAGCTATTGGAACTGCTATTTTACCAGGAATTGGAACTGCAATTGGTGCAGGATTGGGTGGACTTGGCGGAACTGAATTAGGTAAAAATCTAGGGAAAGATATTGGCAAAGGATTTAAAAGCTATGCACCTAATTTAACGAACCTTTTGGGAGATATAGGACATGATATAACTAAAAAATTTAGTAAAAATGTAGGATCAAATGCAAAAGAGCTTTCAAAAACTTACACCAAAGAGATGGAAAAACTTAATAAAATAGCTGTCAAAACACCAAAAGGCGACAAAGAATTAAAAAAACAGAAAGCCCAAACGACTGAAATATTCAAAGATATGTCAGACTCTATACAAAAATATTATAAAAAGAAAGAAAAATCATCTAAAAGTGATTATGATTATTTCGTTAAAAATGGATTAATGACCCAAAAAGAAGCTGACAAAGCCCTAGCTAAACAAAAGAAAAATGATGATAGTCAAAAACAGAACCATAAAAAAGCTCTCAAGGCTATGCAAGTTTATTCTGGTGAACATTATGCCAATGTGGAAAAAATCGAAAAAGGTGGTACCAAAAAACTCCAAGATATCGCAAAAAAATATGGAAAAGATAGTAAAGAATATAAAAAAGAATTGAACAAAGAGTTAGAAGAAGAGCAGGAAAAATATGCTAAAAACATGAGTAAAGCGCAGTCTAAGCTGAACGAGCAAATTAGCAAAGAAACGAAAATAGCTTCGGGAAAACAGCTAGATATTTTGCAGGATTTGAAAGATCATAAGGGCAAACTCTCTCATGAAGAAATGAAAACTGCTATCTTAAATTCTAAAGAACAACGTGACACGATCATTAAAGATGCCAAAAAAACAGCAAATGATTCAATAAGTGCCGCTGATAAAAAATACAAAGAAACTGTTGAAAAAGCAGACAAAGAACGTTATGAAAATGGGACTATGTCCAAGAAGCAGTATGATGAGGTTGTGAAACAAGCAAAGAAAGAGCGAGATGATGCTGTCGCAGCTGCTACTGAGAAAAGGGATAAATCAATAAAGAAAGCCCAAGAAACTCATAAAGAAGTAGTAGATCAAGCAACCCAACAGGCCGGAGAACACAAAGATGCTGTTGATGGTGAAACAGGTGAAGTTGTAGGCTCTTGGGATGAAATGAAAACAAACATGGGATCCATTGTTGAAGGTGTTGCACATGGTATTGGTCATTTAATACATGCTTTGAATAAAGATTGGGGAAATGACCTTATTAAATACAAGTTTGGCGCACATGCAAAAGGCACTAGTGGATTGACCGAAGACGAAATTGCTCTGGTTGGAGAAGAAGGATTCGAGCTTGCTCATCATCCATCTAAAGGTATTTTCCCTGTGGGTGTTAGCGGTCCAGAAATTCGTCCTCTGCAAGCTGGTACTTCAATCTTACCTCATCATATGTCTAAAGAATTCTTGGCAATGACAAAGGGGCTACCCGCACACAAAGACGGTGTCTGGGGTACTATCACGAATATGTTTGATTGGGTTAAAGATAAAGCTAAAGATGTATGGTCTTTCGTTTCAGATGGTGCCGGCAAAGCTTATGATACGATTGCTGATAAACTCGGTGTCTCTGACTTTTTAGATAACCTTGGTGATTCAGCTGAATATAAAGTTGCTGCAGGTGGTATCTCTAATATAAAAGATAAGATAATCGAATACGCACAAAACTTCTTTGATAAGTTTAATGAAGAAAATGGAGGCGGCAGTTTCGATGGTGCAATGGCAGATAATGTCTATAAATATTTAGTAGATATTGCAAACCAAGCCGTTAGGAAATTCGGTATGAGCGGGATTACTTCAGGTTACCGACCAGGAGATCCATATTGGCATGGGAAGCATCAAGCGATTGATATTGCTTATCCATCAAGTATGAATGGTTCAAGCAAATATTTTGATCCTGCAAACTGGGTATTTGAACACTTTGCTGATAAGGTTGGCTATGTTATCACACAGGGAAAAGTGCGTGATAGAACTGGACAATCAGGTCAACCAGCAACTGGTGCATGGGAGCCATGGCCAGATAACGACCATTACGACCATTTGCATATTACAGGTAAGCTTGGCTCTGGTGATATTTATAAAGCAGGCGAAGGTGGCGGAAAAGGTTCGCCTACAGGTTCTGGCGTTGCAAGGTGGACTAGCCAATTAAAAGAAGCCTTGCGAATGAATGGATTACCAACCACTGCTTCGTATGTCAATGCTTGGTTAAGGCAAATCGAGACTGAATCAGGAGGCAATGAGCGTGCTGTTCAGCCTGGAATAGACCCAGATGGTGATGGCTCTGGTCCAGCAATGGGACTAATACAAGCTAAGAAAGGAACATTTTTAGCAAATGCGTTTCCTGGCCACGGAAATATTTTTAATGGTTTTGATAGCATGCTTGCTGGTATTAGATATGCACTGAAAAGATATGGTCCTGATATGCTCGCAGTCATTGGTCATGGTCATGGTTATGCTGATGGTGGAGAAATAAATGGTCCTGAATTAGCATGGATTGGGGAAGACCCTGCTTATCCAAAAGAATTTATGATAAATCCTGCTAAACCTTCTGCAGATGACTTGATTATAAAAGCAATCCGCTCGAGGGAACAATTTAGACCTGCTTCAGCAAATAATGTATCAAGCAATTCGAGTGGATTTTTAACAAGCGAAATTTCAGAAAGTTCACTTCAGAAGCTGTCTCAAGCTTTGAATAATCGTCCAGTTGAGGTAATTAGTCATCTAGACGGTAAGAAAGTCAGCAAAAGTGTAGATGAATATACTGGTTCATCATTAGCAAGAAAACTATATACGAGAGGAAAGAATTTCAATGGATGATAAAACATCAGTATTTCTCCAATTTAGTACAGGTAAATTTGACTTACTAGCAAATTACCGAATAAAAATCATTGATATAAAAATTGGGATGCCAGTACCTAAAAATGAATTTTCTTCTTATGCAGGTTCAGTAGGAAAAAAGCTGCTGACACACTCATTTGATTCCTTTCCTATTACTTTGGAATTTGATTATTTTGCAGACAATCTGAATGACCTTATTTTGACTGAAACAGAATTGAGAGAACTATTTAATAAAGAAGCTGAATACTACTTTATCTATACGAAAGAACCTGGTAAAAGATACCCAGTGATTGTTGAGAGTATGACTGTAACCAAAAAGGCATATTTTAAAGGAAATTGTGTTGTATCATTTTCCGCCTATAAAGGATATTCTGAATCGATTGCGACGACTTTATCTGATTTCAGTTTGGATGAGGATTGGCAGTTTTCTCAAGGTCTAGTTTCTGAAGACTTTAGTTATACACACAATACTAGTTTCTTTAAGATTTTTAATGCTGGCAGTTTTGAAATTGATCCGAGAGAGTCAGATTTACGTATTACCCTCGAAGGAGAATCAGAAGGAAATGTGACTATTTTCAACAAGACCACAGGCGATCGTTTCATTTATTATCCTTCTCTCTCAACTAATTTAGGGCAGACGTTAGTTTTGGATGGTGTATACCCAAAATTGAATGGTGTAAGTTGTGGTATTGATACAAACCATGGACTAATCACTTTAGCTGAAGGAGTAAATGAAATCGAAATTCAAAATATTACTAGAGTGAAATCTTCTTGGGATTTCCGTTTCTTGTATAAGTAGGTGATACTTTGAAAAAGATATTAATACGCAATTATGAAGAAACAAAAGAGGAAATCCTTATTAACTACGATAAGGATTCTTTTTCTGTCTCGTGGCAACAAAATGAAACGTGGGAGTTATCTGTGACTGTACCAGAGACAAAAAGGAATCAAATAACTTTTGATTTAATTGACTATGAAAACTATGTTGTTTTTGATGGTCAGCAGTATTCAATCAAGCAGATGAGACCATATGCTTCTGGTAGCCAAATCTATAAAGATGTAGTAGCAACTCATGTTTACTACACTATTCAAGATGGATGGCAATATGACACTATATCTGGAACAAAATCAATCAATGATCTTTTGACTCATATTTTTAAAGCTGGAAACCGAGGATTTAGTTGGGAAGTTGTAGATCCCAACAATGTATTTTTAAAAAAGGAACAGGAGAACTTTGGAAATGATAATTATTTAAATCTTATTAATGAAATTTTGGAAGATTACGGTGCCGTTGTGATACCAAACAATAAGCACTTAGTATTTTATCCCATTTCAGAATATGGAAATATAACTGAGCAACAAATCCGATATAAATATAATACAGATGAAGTGTCGTTTGATATTGATACTTATGCTTTGAAAACACAAATTAAAGGGTTTGGTAAGAAAAAAGAAGACGACTCGTATTATTTTAGTCCAGTTACTTATACTAGTCCCGAATCACAGAAATGGGGAATCAGGATACAAGACCCAATAGAAGACGAACGTTACACTATTCAAAATAATATGATTGAATATCTAAAACAGCAGTTACACGACTATCCAGATGTTTCAGGATCCGTAACACTAAAATGGGCCGTATCTCTTAACAAAGGGGATAAGGTCCTTTTTGTTTATGAACCTTTGAATATCAATACGTACATTCAAGTGGTAGGAATCAAGACGTATCCAGCGATACCAAATAAGCCACCAGAAATCACATTGAGCAACACAAAGAAAACAATGACTGCAATTCTCGCTAATCTAACGAAAAAAGGAGTGATTTAGTTGGAATTAGAAAAATTGAAGAATAACCGAATTTCCAACGAGTGGAAAGAAACATTCAATGACAATGTGGACTACCTAGAAAATTTGGAAAAAAATTTAGACGAGCAGCATAAATCAACAAACAGTCGTATAGATAATCTTGTGCTTCATTCAGGCGGTGATTCTCCTAACGAAGTAGTGGATGCTCGAATAAATGCTGAAGGTACGATCTATCCAACGCTTTATTCGAGATTATTAGCATTGGATAACCTTTTCAATTTGAATTATACAGAATTAAAGACAAGACAAGATAATCAACAAGGTCAGCTAAATCAACTAAATGTTTCTGTTGGAACTCTTATGGGAGCATACGGCGAAACGATCGATTTATATGTTGCTAAAACAGGAAGTGATCAAAGTGGGGATGGTACAGAAAAAAATCCATTTCTTACAATTCAAGCTGCTGTAAATCAAATACCGTTATTAACTAGTTCACGAGTAACTATTTGGATTGGCGATGGAGTGTACCTTGAAGATGTCGCGATTCGCAATCTCAAAGCAGTTAGCATTACTTTGCGCAGTCGCCAAAGCGTAACAGATGTAACGTCTGACTTAAGTGTTAAAGTTCGCTCCATTTCATTTATTAGCTCTTTAGGTTACCAACAAGTTAATGGAATCGAGTTTGTAGATCAGGCGAATATTTCAGGACAATTAAGGTGTGCAATTTATTCTGAACAGTCTAGTTATTTAGCTGTCTGGAATTGTCGTTTTGCTGAAACTACTTATGGGAAATCAAATCGTTGTTTATTTGCCACAGGAGGTTCAAAAATTGCTACAAACAATAATTACTACCTAAATCAAAACTGTATTGCAGAAGCTAGAAATTTAGCTGACATTAACATTGATCCAAGTGATCAAGGAACTGGAAATGACTATGGTGTAATTGCCGATAACGGAACTGCTAGAATCAAAGTTGTTGGTTCTAAGGTAAAAGCGAATAGAATTGCTGAAGTAAGAAATCAAGGGAATGTCGTTACAGGTAAAATCATTCGCCAAATCACTAATGATGATATTAGCGATCGTGACAATATTACAAACGTTAACGGTACTATTAAACGTGAAGGAGACACGGTCACAATAGCAATCAAGTATGAATGCAATAATTATCCTTCTGATGCTTCTAACACAAGAAATGTTATTTTGGTTCCCGCTGGATTTCAACGTGATCAAAGTTATCCTGCTTACCATCCGTTGGCTTTATATCGCAATGAAACCCAACCTGCTGGCGCAAGGGCAGGCTTAACACAAGCTAGTCGCGTAGTCGCATACTCAGGAAATGGATCATCTTATGTTTCAGGTACATGGGTAACGAATGACCCAATACCTATTATTTAAGAAAGGAGGATATAGATGTTTAAAATAAATGAATCGATTATCGTGATTCAAGCAGAAGCAATCAATCCAATTCAGACAAATGTTGTCTTTTGGTCGCATGATCGAGGAACAGCTAAGCTTCGAATGAAATTAGTAAGAAAAAACGAAATTCCTCAGAGCCTACCAGAAGGAACGACTGTTCCAATTCGATTGATGTTTCGGTCTGCAACAGCAGAAGGGGGATATGGAAAACATGACTATCTCGCCACCATCGAAGATCGCGTGAACGGTATTGTGTCTATCGTGCTAGAAAACAACATTTTAGGTTATGCTGGACTTGTCGAAGGTAGTGTATATATAGATTTCCCCGACGATCGATCGCTAGATACAGCTGGACGTTTTACTTTTTCTATCAAGCGGAGTCCAATTGATGATAGTACGCCAGAACTAGAAGATTATTATTTCAATGGTTTTAGCCAGACAATTAATAAGATTGAGCAGATAGTTTCTAATGCAAAGACAGAGATTGATACTAAAGTGGCTGAGACAAAAACAGAGTTTGATGCAGATGTTGAAAAAATTCAAGTGTCCATCGGGGAAGCAAAAAACTCTCTTACAACTCTAAATGGCGATATGACTGCGCTTGGAGAAAAGATTGCAGAAGCGGATCAACACTTTATAACAAAAGAAAGTGTCGAATCTGGTCCTTTGATTTTCAAAAATACAATGATAACTACTCAGGATTGGAATGACATCACTGAAAGTGGTGTTTATTATTGTGCAAGTTCTTCGGGAATTAATGCACCATACACGGGCAAACTTTATGGATTCCTAACTGTTTATAGTGAACAAGCAGTCACTATACAAAAATACGAATTTCAGAATTCTATTTACATGCGTACGTTTGCTGGTAATCCCGCAGCATGGGGAAATTGGAAAAAAGTTGCTTTATCTAGTGAGGTGATGACTCTTACTGATCCACAAACAGCTCTAGGACTAAAAAATTTCAAAGATGGGGCCCAAATCGACGGAGTAGATGTGGCAACAGTTGAAAACTTAGGTAGTGTGTTACAGAATGGATCTGGTTTGACTACTATTCAATCAGATAAGCAAAGCGCATTTGATGAATTTTCCTACGAATTCGAACGTATTGGTGACAGGGTATTCTTTCACGCACGAGTAAAAACAAACTCGACAACAGCCGTAGCTTCACATGTGAATCTACTAGAAATTCCTTTAGGATTTCAGTTTCCTATTGGATGGACAATTGTAGGGATTCCGTTGTCAGTTGTACAGTGGACTACGCCACAAGGAGAAATTAGTGCTTTGGTTATCACTGATTCTAATGGTAAACAAGTGGTTAAATTTGCAACTAATCGAGTAGGAAATCATTATATTTCAGGAGAATGGCGAACAGCTGATAGTTATCCAAAAACAAAGTAGGAGTGAAATAAATGAAAAACATTTGGAAATACGGACGAACAGGTGGAGAGTACGCAGGAAAAGTATTGGACGACATGCTTGTATCCGTTCCTTACACGGATCAGCCGCCGCTTGAAGGATTCCGTGCTGATGGCGAACCACTAACGATCGCTGATCAGATGTTTGATCCTAAATTGAATCAATGGATTGTTTTAGCGAACGCGTTAGATCACAACGATTTAAACAATCTCAAAGCGATGTACGAGGCTCTGGAACATGAAAACGACAACCTAAAACAGCTCAATGCTAAAATCATGCTAAACGATGTAGTGACTAAACAGGAAAATGCTGCATTGAAAGAAAAAGCGGATAGTTTAGCACAAATCAATTCAAAAATGATGCTTGCTTCGTTACAAAATAGCAAAGACATTTCAGAAATTAAAGAGCAACTAAATCCAGCTTCAAAGGGAGGTGAGTAGTATGTTTAGCTTTAGCGATGTAAAAATGATGTACGATTGGGGCTGTTTTACTGACGATCAAGTTCGTCTATTCGTTCCACTATGCATTACAGACGAAGAAGCAGATAAAATTATTAACAAAGAAGAGAGCGCATCTTAAGTGATGTGCTTTTTATTTTGATTTAAGGAGTTGCAATATGATTAATTTAGGGGAATGGGGAGCGATAGCAGGATCAATCACTGCGATTGTTTCTTTGATTTTATTAGTAATTAGACCGATTGTTGCATCATTTACAAAAATTACGAAAACACTATCACAAGTGAGTTACAACTTGGAACTATTAACAAAAGATTTAGAATCGAGCAAATCAGATCGATTGATGATTCATGAAGAACTGAAAAAACACGACGAAAGATTAGATAAGCATGCAGAAAAATTAGTGGCGCATACGCAACAAATCAAAACTTTATTTAGAGAAAGATCTAGGTAAAAAGAAAGGAGTTAAGAAGAAATGATTTTACCCGATAAGTATTATCAAGTCATTAAATGGACAGTTTTAACAGTATTGCCAGCTGCATCTGTTTTAGTAGCCACGTTAGGAAAAGCGTATGGATGGAATGGAACAGATATGACAGTACTCACTATCAATGCAGCAGCAACATTCTTAGGTGTTATCACTGGTGTGTCGGCTTATAATTTGAAAAAATAGGAGGAAACAAATGAAAAAGAAAATTACTATTACTGCGATGAGCCTATTAACGGCTCTTTTTTTATTGCCAATTAATGGGTTTGCCTATACGATTAACGATGAATATAATCTAGCTCCAAATCAAGGGGATTCAAGATTAGCAATCCCCAACAAAATTATTTTACATGAAACTGGGATAGATGCACCTGCAAGAAACGTAGCCGCCAACATGAAAAATAATTATAACGGAAGTAATCCTTATACTACAGATGTTATTGGTGACGGTGGGATTGTTTACCGTGTGGGTGAGCAAGGATATGTTTCGTGGGGTGCTGGTAACGCCAACCCTTATGCGCCTGTACAGATTGAATTACAGCGCACATATGATAAAGCATTGTTTGAGAAAAACTATCGAGCTTACATTGAATATACAAGAGATAGTGCAAAAAAATATGGAATTCCATCGACTCTTGATCAAGGAACTTCTTTATTTACAAAAGGAATCATTTCTCATTTGTGGGTAACAAATTATGTTTGGGGGAATCACACCGATCCATATGGTTACTTATCGCAAATGGGCGTAAGTAAAGAAAAATTAGCCTATGATTTGGCTCATGGTTTTACGGATGATAATCCAACTACTTCGGAGGATAAACCAGTCATTGATCCAACTAGAGCAGGTGCTGCAAATCCTACACTAACAGATGGAACAAATTACGCCCACATTGATCAGTTCGGAGAAATCGAAAATGCAAACTTACACGTTGCTGGTTGGCATATTGCTAACTATAAATACGAGTATATCTTCATTATGGATTACAATACTGGGAAAGAATTAGCTAGAGTAAAAGCTGATGGAATTTATAGACCGGATGTAAATCAAGCTTATAATACTTCTGGAAATGTTGGTTATCATGTATCTTTCAATATGCGTGATTTCCCTAATAAGAAAGTCTATGTAATGATGCGGGCAACGAATGATCCAGAAGGGAACACTAAAGGTGGAGCGCAAGATTTTCATGACAAGCGTTGGTATTTAAATATTCCGCAACGATAAAAAAATAGCCCCTCGATGAGGGGCAGTACATATTGTGATAACCCAAAGGTTTATTGATTGGTTCGAATGTTATTAAAAAATAAAATACAAAAAAACATACCCGAATTTCATACCCGAAAACAAAAAAATGTCATCACGTACACTCTTTTCGAAACTACCGAAGTAGCCAAGAATGTACTGATGACGTGGGTTTGGCACCCAATGGGCCGTGAGGGGCTCGAACCCGCGACCCGCTGATTAAGAGTCAGCTGCTCTACCAACTGAGCTAACGGCCCATACAAAAAGTACTTAATAATAGTAGCACTAAGAATTTTAAAATGCAAGACTACATTTAAAGAAAATCAGAAAAATCTTTACTTCCTTATAGGAAATCATTCATAGATTATTCACATTTGCTCGTTATTATATAAGCATACCAACAAACAAAGTTCTTGCAAGAGAACAAACCCTAACACTTTTTTCATTTTTTACTCCTTTCCCGCCGTCTCCCCGGCGGGTCTCCTGTTCTTAACGATAAAAGACAAGAAGGCTTGGCCTTCTTGTTTTTTTGCTTTTATAAAATTCCATTAATTAAATCATCTAGTTCAAATAACTAGATTGAATGTTTATGGTAACTTTGGTATCATGTTAATGAAATGAAAAAAGGAGCGATTACGATGGAAAAAATGCGTCAGCAATTAATGGAGTGGGGAAAAGAACTGGAAACATTCCGTCTGCCTCACTGGGAAGAGCTCCCCGACCTAGAACTTTATATGGATCAAGTCAGAACGTTAGTTGATCGTTATCTTTCACCTGTGATACAAGGAGAAAAGCATCCATTGCTAACCTCCTCTATGGTAAACAACTACGTTAAACTGGGTTTGATACCAGCACCAGTTAAAAAAAGATACAACAAAGAACATGTAGCATTTTTACTTGCAATCACTACATTGAAACAAGTATTGACTATTCCTGAAATCAAAGAAGGAATATTGTTCCAAGGAAAAACAGTGGGGATTCGTGAAGCTTATAATCTATTCTGTGATGAACAAGAAGCAGCTGTATGGATGGTCAGCCAATTAGCACAAGGCAAATCCCATCCCCAAAAATTCGATCAGGCGACCCCTGTAGAATATATTGCTGTAAGAGCAGCAACTTTATCGTTTGCAATGAAACTTCTTGCGGAAAAAACGATTGTTCTAGAAACCGAATACTTAAAAGAGGAGAAAACAAATGAAAAATGATAAAATCGCGATTTTAGTAGATTCTGGTACGGACGTGCCAGAAGAATTGATAAAAAAATATGAGATGTACATGATTCCTTTGAAAATTATTTATAAAGATCAGGTATATACAGATAAAATAGATATTACACCTGAAGAAATCTATCAACGTTTGCCAGAGGAAATTCCAGGTACATCTTTGCCTGATGGTGAGTCGATCACAGAAATCTTTGAGCAAATCAAAAAAGATGGTTATGAAAAAGTACTTGCGGTAACGATTTCCAGCGGATTGAGCGGGACGTATAACGTGGTTCGTTTGATTGCAGAACAGCAAGAAGAACTAGAAGCGTATGTACTAGATACGAAAAATATCGGTATTGGTGCGGGTTTTTCTGCAATACAAGCAGCGAAATGGCTAGAAGACGGTGTCGAGTGGAATCAGCTGATCAGTAATTTGAATGAATTAGTCGAAAGAACAAAAGTTTTCTTTAATGTTGCGACATTGGAATATCTCCAAAAAGGTGGACGGATTGGTTTGGTTGCTTCTATTTTAGGAACCGCTTTAAAGCTTAACCCAATCATCTCCTGTAATGATGAAGGAATCTATTACACAGTAGGAAAAGCTAGAGGGCGTAAAAAAAGTTTGGATAAGACGGTTGCTTATGTCAAAGAAAAAATCGGCAATGCTAAGGTTTTTAACTTAGCCGTTGCCCACGGTGATGCGAAAGAAGAAGCGATTGAAATGGAAGCGAGGCTCAAAAGAGAGTTCCCGCAAGCAAACCAAATCTACTTTGGTCAAATTTCTCCGGCATTAGTAGTCCATACTGGTCCGGGATTATTAGGTGTCGGCGTCCAAGCTTTAGAAGGATAAATCAAAAAAAGGAAGACAATGAGGTGAAAATCAGTGTTTTCCTTTTTTTATTGAAGTTAGAACAAAAAAAGAAAGTATTTTGCACTCCCATGTTAATTTTCTCTTTTGTTTTATAGGCAAAGATGAAACAAAACCAGAAATACGGTATAATGAAAAGGTGTGACAATAATATATAAGAGGTGGCTCTTTATGAAAAAAGTTTTAGTTGTCGATGATGAGAAGCCGATTTCGGATATCGTCAAATTCAATTTAGCCAAAGAAGGCTATGATGTTTATACTGCATATGATGGGGAAGAAGCCTTGGAAAAAGTTGCTGAGGTAGAACCTGATTTGATTTTACTTGATTTGATGCTACCTAAAATGGACGGCTTAGAAGTGGCTCGTGAGGTACGCAAAACGTATGACATGCCAATCATTATGGTAACAGCCAAAGATTCTGAAATTGATAAAGTCCTAGGCTTAGAATTAGGCGCGGATGACTACGTGACTAAGCCATTTTCCAATCGAGAATTAGTGGCAAGGGTCAAAGCGAATCTTCGTCGTGGTGCCACGGCTACGAGGGAACCAGAAGATGCAGCTCCTGCGGAATTGACGATTGGTGATTTGACCATCCATCCAGAAGCTTACATGGTGACGAAACGAGGAGAAACAATCGAGTTGACACATCGTGAATTCGAACTACTCTTTTACTTGGCGAAGCACCTTGGGCAAGTGATGACAAGAGAACATTTATTACAAACGGTTTGGGGCTATGATTATTTTGGAGATGTACGAACAGTGGATGTAACTGTACGTCGGTTGCGCGAGAAGATCGAAGATAATCCAAGCCATCCAAATTATTTAGTGACACGTCGTGGTGTCGGTTACTATTTGCGTAACCCAGAACAGGAGTAATTGGATGAAAAGAAAAGTCCGCTTTTTTCGATCAGTCAATTTTAAGATCGCTATTACTTTTATTTTGATTTTATTGATCTCAATCGAAATTATTGGCGCCTATTTTATACGTGGATTGGAACGTTCCACGATCAATACATTTATTAAAGATATGAATCAAACGGTGGAATCATTAGCGACGACAATCAGTCCGGAATTAAATCGCAAAGATAACGTAGATGACGAAGAGGTAAATGCGAATATCAAGAGATTCATTGAAAACAGTGCGACTAGTGATATCATCGAAATACGGGTCGTTGACGAAAAAGGGATCATCCGAGGAACAACTGATGTCAATGAACAAAGCGCTGTGGGAAAGAAAAATGATTATGTCGATATCAATGATTTCACAACTAAACGGTATGTTGCTTTAGATAACGACGATAAACGGGTGAATATCAATGTTCAACCGATCCTGTCCCCGACCGGCGATGCCGTTATCGGGGCTCTTTACGTCAAAAGTAATATCGAACAAAAATATTCGGAGATCAATAAGACAGCAGTCATTTTCTTTACTGCCTCACTGATTGCTGCGTTTATCTCAATGATCGTCTCCGTTTTAGTTGCTCGTTCGATTACTCAGCCAATCGGTGAAATGAGAGAACAAGCCATTCGAATCGCCAGAGGAGACTACAGCCGGAAAGTCAAAGTGCATGGACAAGATGAACTAGGGCAGTTGGCTGATACCTTCAATCAGTTAGCTGAACGTATCGAAGAAGCTCAAGATACAATGGAAGCTGAACGCAATCGGTTGGATAGCGTGCTGTCTCATATGACAGACGGCGTCATCGCGACAGACCGCAGGGGGAAAGTCATTACGATCAATGATATGGCTGTTTCCTTGCTAGATGTCAAGAATGAGGAAGCAATTGGACAATCGATTTTGACACTTTTGGATATCGAAGAAGAATATACCTTGCGGAAATTATTAGAAGATCCAAACGAAATGGTACTTGACCGTTCAACCAGTACATTGGAGAGCGATCAGATGATCTTACGAGTAGACTTTTCCATGATCCGTCGCGAATCAGGTTTTATCAGCGGATTAGTAGCTGTCTTGCATGATGTGACAGAACAAGAAAAAACAGAACGGGAACGCCGTGAATTCGTTTCTAATGTTTCCCATGAGCTTCGTACACCACTGACAAGCATGCGCAGTTATATCGAAGCATTGAGCGAAGGTGCATGGAAAGACGAAGAAGTAGCACCAAATTTTTTGAAAGTAACATTGGATGAAACAGATCGGATGATTCGAATGATCAATGATCTCCTGAATCTATCTCGCATGGATACAGGAAATACCCAGCTTCAATTAGAGTATGTCAATTTTAACGAGTTAGTGAATTTTGTTCTTGACCGTTTTGATATGATGGTGGGAAACCAAGAAAAAAATTATAAGATCCGTCGCGAATTCACACAAAGAGATCTTTGGGTCGAAGTAGATACAGATAAAATCATCCAAGTAGTCGATAATATCATGAATAACGCGATCAAGTATTCACCAGATGGGGGAACGATCACCTGTCGCTTATTAGAAACGCATAATAACGTGATTTTAAGTATTACCGACCAAGGATTGGGGATTCCTAAAAAAGATCTGAACCGAGTGTTCGAACGATTTTATCGAGTAGATAAAGCACGTGCTAGAGCACAAGGTGGGACAGGACTTGGATTAGCTATTTCTAGAGAAGTAATCAAGGCGCACCGAGGCGCGATTTGGGCAGAGAGCAAGGAAGGAAAAGGATCGACTTTTTATATCTCGCTGCCATACGAACCTTATGAGGAGGAATGGTGGGAATGAGAATTTCTGAAAAAGTCGTTCGCGTAGGACTTATTTTGATGGTTGCATTAAGTTTATATTTCTCTTATGCCATCTGGCTGAGTCCAGCAGGGAAAAGTTCGATCAGCGTCGATGAGACAAACACTCAAATGATCGAGTCTCAAAGCAATCGGAAAACTTCTGAAGTTTTTCTTCCGCTTCATGTCACGTGGCACCATTCGGGAACGATCCAAGAAACCAACAGTGAAAATCTCGTGTACCGATTGCAATTGATCATCGATAAAGCAAGATTCGGGAAACTTTCTGAAGTCGTTTCGGGAGATGAATCACAATTCGAACAAGTGAAAAACCTGACATCTGGTTTCGAGTTGGCCTATAATGCGCCTTTTTTGCTAAGAGAATATAAGGAAGCATTTGATTTAGATGTAGACGTCTCGAATTTGGCAAAAGAAAGCGAAAATATGTATTTTACTAGAATACAATTCGATCAAGAAAACAAAAAAATCCGATTTTTGAATTATTCGAACCACCTTGTATATGAAGCGAATATTTCGTTGAATTGGGAGGATATCAACAAAGAATTAACAGCAAACGACACGAAATGGACAGAAATGTCAACAGAACCGTCGACGATCGACACCCAATATGCTACGAAACATTCAATCAAGTTGAAAAAGTACAGCTATATCCTTTCGCAGCAACCCTATACACTTTTTAGAAATGCTTTTTTCCAGAAACCAGATAGCGTGAAGAATAATGATGAAAGCAATGAATTGATTTTTTACGGTGGGAATGAAACGATGTCTATCCATTCGGAAACGCAAGTAGTTGATTTTCGAGGAGAGCTGCCAGAGAAAAAAGAAAATGCTAGTGTATTTTCTGAAAGTTTTCCCTATATTAGCAAATTAGGCAGTTCTTTAGGGAATCTTAGATATTTTGACCGCAGTGACAATACCATCGATTACCGGATCTTCGTGGAAGGCTTCCCGGTTTTTGGGACGGACAGCAGAGGACAGATCGGTGTGGAAGTTGGCGGTGAAACGAACGGTTCGGTGCAAGTGAATATTCAAACCAGTTTGAATACGATTCAAGTACCGATACCTTCAGATGAAGAAGTAGAACTTGCAAGTACGAATGAAATCATCCAGCAGCTGGAAGCTAAGGGAGCAGATAGCAACAAGATTGGTTCAGTAATCGTTGGCTATACATGGCAAAATGTTAAAGAAACGAATCGCGTCGTTGATCTCTTACCTGAATGGTATGTGAAATATGAAGATAACTGGTATTCAGCTAACGACCTTCTGGAAAAATTACCTGGATTGGAGGCGAATTAATTGGATTTTAAAAAAATCGAATGGATATTTTTCGTCGCTTTTTTAGGGTTGAATGTGTTTTTATTCAGCAGTTATCATGATGCGGTATACCAAGAAAACAATGTTATTCGTTCTGATCAGACTGAATCCATCCAACAACGTCTGGCTAGTGACGATATCACTTATACGGGGAAGATTTCTTCTGAGAGCAAGCAAGGCTATTATCTTAGCGCGGAACAGACCAATCTTAGCACTTCATTAGCAAATTATCGCAAGGCTGGTAAAAGCGGATTGTTGGAAAGTGGCGTGTTTTTAGACGGCGATGTTTTGACAAAATCCTTATCCAGCTCAGAATCTGAAAAGAACGTGATTGATCCAGATAAGATCAGCAGTTCTTTGGAAGATTTTTTAGCTAACAAAGACAATATTTTGTTCGGTAATGAGTATGTGTATACGAAAAACTTTTCTCATTTAGAAGAAGAACCACTAGAAATCCAAGCAAGCCAAGAGTATGAAGGTATTCCGTTCAATGATGATACAGCAAAAATCGTTCTTTCTTTAGAAAAAAACGATAACGATTATAGTATCACGAAATACATGCAGACGCATTTATCTGATATCGAGCAGCTGCGTGAAAAGACGGAACTGTATACAGAAGAGGAAGCAATCAATACATTGTACATCAATAACAAAATACCAAGAGGATCAAAAATCTTATGGCGTCAACTAGCTTATTCCTGTATTCTGAAAGTCCGGGAAAAAAATGTGTATGTTCCTGTTTGGCATGTAGCGATCGAAACAAGTGATAAAGTGGTTCAAATCGAGAGTGTCAACGCTTTCAGCAATACGATCGTGACAAACAACACTGTACCAAAAGTGGAAGATCAATAAAAAAGCGAGTATAATGAAAAAAGTTTACAAAGTAAGAAGGGAAGTAGGAGTCAAATGGCTGAAGAAAAACCAGCTTTTAAAATCAGTATCCTAGCAAGTGGAAGTTCGGGTAATTCACTTTATATCGAAAGTGAAAAAAAACGGCTTTTGGTCGATGCAGGACTTAGCGGTAAAAAAATCACTTCCTTGATGGCTCAAATTGATCGGACACCGGACCAATTAGATGGAATACTTGTGACGCATGAACATCGAGACCATATACATGGTGTGGGTGTCTTGGCTCGTAAGTATCATTTGGATGTTTTTGCCAATCAGCAGACTTGGGAAGCGATGGAGCCGCTGATTGGGAATGTACCAGTGGAACAAAAACATCTATTTGAGATGGGAAAAGTAAGAACATTCGGCGATATCGATATTGAGAGTTTCGGCGTCTCCCATGACGCAGCAGCTCCGCAATTTTATCGTTTCCATAAAGAAAACCGTTCATTCGTCATGTTGACGGATACCGGATACTGCAGTGATTACACGCGAGGTGTCATTGAAAATGCCGATGGTTATTTGATGGAAAGTAACCATGATCTTGAGATGTTACGCATGGGACCCTATCCGTGGAATCTAAAACAGCGTATTTTAGGAGATAGAGGGCATCTTTCCAACGAAGATGGTGCACTTGTCATGACTGATGTGATCGGTAATCGGACCAAACGGATCTATCTTGGTCATCTTAGCAAGGAAAACAATATGAAAGAACTTGCTCATTTAACGATGGAAAATGTTTTGAAAGAAAAAGATTTTGGCGTTGGACATGATTTTGAAATCTATGACACAGATCCAGATGAAGCAACTGAGCTATTTTCAATTTAAATAGTTCAGTCAATAAAAAAATAAAAACAGAAGATAAAATCAATTAGTGTTGGTTTTATCTTCTGTTTTTATTTTTCAGAACATTGACAAAACAACCGTGTTATCGGCTGACTACACTGATATGCTGTTTTTCATGTTGTTTATCCAGTATCTCATCTACTAATGCAATCGCGTAATCTGCCATGCTGATCGTACTGTCGCCAGCAGCGTTTCTTTGTAGATAATCATCACTTAATAAATAAGTGCCTGTACGCTTGCCGTGTGGATCAAATAAAGAAGCTGGACTGATATAAGTCCACTGTAGATTTTTAGATTGTTTCAATTTTAGCAATCCTTCGTACATATTGAAAGCTGTTGGATAGAAGGGTGCATTTTTAGGTACTTGGTCAATCATACGAGTCGTCTTTTCTGTATCCAAGAATAACGAAGAGGCACCCCCAACGACGATTAAGCGTGTATCGGTTCCTTCAAGTATCTCAATCAAATGGGACAAAGAAGTTTGATGCATTTCTTCTTTTCCTTTAGGAGCGTTGAAAGCATCAACGACAACATCAAAAGATACAAGGTCAGTAGCTGTCAACTCAAATAAATCCTTTTGTATAAACGGAACATCTGATGGTAATTTTTCTGGATGACGCACGATTGCCGTCACATCTAACTCTCTGGACAATGCTTCGTCTAAAATAAATGAACCTGCATGACCAGTAGCGCCAATGATTGCGATTTTCATAAAAAACCTCCTTTTTTATTCCTGTCCATTGTAAGCAGTTACTGGATATTCGTCAAAGAATCCGTTTTTTGAAAAGCTTAGTGCGCATTCCTTTCATGGTTCGTGTTCATTAGGTATAGTTAAATTAAGAAAACTAGTTAATCAAATAGAAGATGAAGGAGATAAGAAATGAAAGAGTGGTTAGATCGTGCCTTTTTACCAATGATAACATCTGTTGTGAATCTTAGACCCTTAACTGCTTTGCGTAATGGAATGACTTATACGATCCCGATAATTATAGCTGGCTCGCTGTTTTTCTTATTTGCTCATTTTCCTGTAGATTACATCGCTCAGTGGATAGACAAAACAGGATTTTCTATGTATTTTACACAAGTATACCAGGCTACGTTTGACGTGATAGCCTTTTGGATCGTTTTTGCTATTGCGTATGCTTATGCAAAAGAAGAAAACATCGATCGCTTGCCAGTCGGCATGACAGCCTTGTCTGCTTACCTACTACTTATTCAGCCACTTAATGTTCAGGGAGAGATAGATAATATCTGGACAGGCGGTGAAGGGATACTAGGAGCAGTTGCAACCGGGCTCCTCATCGGATGGGGCTATGCACGTTTAGCAAGATTTGCGAAAGGGTGGAGGCAAAGAGGGAAGATTCCTGAAAATGTTTGGCAGTCTTTTACTTCATTGATTCCAATACTTGCTATAGTCATTTTTACGCTTATAGGTTCAGCTGTTTTTCAACAGTTGTTCGGGATGACTGTTATTCAAGGAATATGGACGTACGTCCAGCTTCCGATCCAATCGTTGATAGACACGTTATTCGGTGTGCTTTTATTAGGTTTTTTTGTCCCGTTTTTATGGCTATTTGGTCTTCATGGATCTGCGATGGTCAATGGGTTGGTTAGTCCGATCTTACAAGCAAACTCATTAGCAAATGCAGAAATCTTAGCCTCTGGAAAAGAATTGACTGTGGCAAATGGCGGGCATATCGTTACTCAGCAATTTCTTGATCAATTCATGACTGTTACCGGAGCAGGTTTGACGTTAGGGGCTGTATTTTTTATGATGTTTTTTGCGAAATCGAGGAAATACCGAGAATTAGGAAAACTTTCTCTTTTACCAGCCTTTTTCAATATCAATGAATCGATTATTTTTTCCACACCGATTGTGATGAACCCGATGATGGCTGTTCCTTTTATTTTCGCGCCGATCCTCTCAGGATTGATTACCTATTCCGCTTTATATTTTGGATTTGTTCCTTTATTTACAGCGGTCCAAGTTCCTTGGACAACACCGCCGATCCTCTCGGGTTTTTTAGTAGGCGGAGTGCCTGCAGCGATTTTACAAGGTATCGTGCTGGCAATTAGTTTTTTTATTTATTTCCCATTTTTGAAAAAAATAGATTCTGCAAACTTCAAAAAGGAAAGACAGACAAAAAATGCTGGAACAGCAGAAAAGATCATCGACTAAAAAAACAAAAATACTCCTGTCGCTTTAGATTGGAAAAATCACCAATCTAGGATGACAGGAGTATTTCTAATCATGTTTATACCAGTCCTTTTTGGACAGCTAATTGAACAAGAACAACTAATGTGTTCATTCCTACGTGTGTGATCATTGATGTCCAGATCCGACCAGTAGCTTTGTACTCTAGGCTGAAGAAGAAACCTAAGAAAAAGTAAATCAGCAAATGACCATCATTATGAGCAAACGCAAACAGCAAAGAGCTGATCACTGCCCCGACCCAAAAATTTGAATACCGGCTGATGATCCCCAGTATGCTGCGGCGGAATACGAACTCTTCCATGATGGGGCCTGCAATAGTTGTCGCCAAAATAAAAGCAGGTGCTTCCATGATCATCTGGATGATATTTTGTGTATTCTCAGAAGGGGTTGCTTCGCCAAACAATACAGATTCCAGCATGACAGCGATGCTTTGCAGAAGCAATGCGACAAAGATCCCAACTAATCCATAAATAACGATCTTTGGAACAGAAGCTTTTTTTACTGCTGATTCGATCGCTAAAGGCTCACGTTGCTTAAAATAAAAAATAGCTAGGACAACCGCGCCCAATATATACATGACTGCAGTTGCTGTGATCAATTCAGACGTAGATTTTACAAGTCCTATCGAAGCGAGGATCAAGGGTGAGATAAAAATTAAACCATAGCAAAAAATGCTGAGGAAACTATATTTTTTTAAAGACATGTAATTCCTCCTTTTAAGGGATAACAAGCATGCAAGGCAAGCTTTTATCGATTGATTTCAATTATATCATAATTTCAATAAGCAACTGTCAGAATAAAATTTCTTTTCTTTGATTTAAAAGCTTGCAAAAAAGAGGGAGAATGAGTATTATTAAAAATGTAGGTTAGCACTCGAAGGTTAAGAGTGCTAACGAATTAAAAAAAGAGTTATCGGAGGGATTTATCGTGTTAAAACCATTAGGTGATCGCGTCATTATCGAAGTCGCAAAAGAAGAAGAAAAAACTGTCGGAGGAATCGTTTTAGCTTCTGCAGCTAAAGAGAAACCCCAAACTGGGACAGTTGTTGCAGTCGGTGAGGGCCGTTTGTTGGAAAACGGTGAAAAAGTTCCTGCCGCTGTGAAAGCAGGCGACCAAGTTATGTTCGAAAAATACGCCGGTACAGAAGTAAAATACGAAGGAAAAGAATATCTGATCGTCGCAGGAAAAGATATCATGGCGATTGTTGAGTAAATTTTGAAGATAGAAAAAATAATCAAAAATAATCGATGAGGTGAATCAATCATGGCAAAAGAATTGAAATTTGCAGAAGACGCACGCGCAGCTATGTTACGCGGGGTAGATAAATTAGCAGATACAGTGAAAGTAACATTAGGACCTAAAGGCCGAAATGTCGTACTAGAAAAATCTTACGGCTCTCCATTGATCACAAATGATGGTGTGACGATCGCAAAAGAAATCGAGTTAGAAGATCATTTTGAAAACATGGGTGCAAAACTTGTATCAGAAGTAGCATCAAAAACAAATGATATTGCCGGTGACGGAACAACGACAGCAACTGTTTTGACACAAGCAATCGTTCGCGAAGGTTTAAAAAACGTAACTGCAGGTGCTAATCCTCTAGGCATTCGCCGCGGGATCGAATTGGCAACAAAAGCCGCAGTGGAAGAGTTGCATAATATCTCAACTGTTGTTGATTCAAAAGAAGCCATTGCACAAGTAGCAGCTGTTTCTTCAGGTTCTGATAAAGTTGGACATTTGATTGCTGATGCAATGGAAAAAGTTGGAAACGACGGTGTCATCACAATTGAAGAATCAAAAGGAATCGAAACAGAACTAGATGTTGTAGAAGGTATGCAATTTGATCGTGGTTACTTATCACAATATATGGTAACAGATAACGACAAAATGGAAGCTGTTCTAGAAAACCCATATATCTTGATTACAGACAAAAAAATCTCTAACATCCAAGACATTCTGCCATTGTTAGAACAAATCTTGCAACAATCACGTCCATTATTGATCATTGCTGACGATGTAGATGGCGAAGCATTACCAACGCTTGTTTTGAACAAAATCCGCGGAACATTCAATGTAGTAGCTGTAAAAGCTCCTGGCTTCGGTGATCGTCGTAAAGCAATGCTTGAAGATATCGCTATTTTGACAGGTGGTACAGTAATTACTGACGATCTAGGTCTAGAATTAAAAGATGCAACAATCGAAAACTTAGGAAATGCGTCTAAAGTCGTTGTAGATAAAGACAATACAACGATCGTAGAAGGTTCAGGAGAAAAAGAAGCCATCGAAGCGCGTGTGCAATTAATCAAAAACCAAATTGCTGAAACAACTTCTGATTTTGACCGCGAAAAATTACAAGAACGCTTAGCTAAATTAGCAGGCGGTGTAGCTGTTGTTAAAGTCGGTGCAGCTACTGAAACAGAATTGAAAGAATTGAAATTACGCATTGAAGATGCATTGAATGCTACACGTGCCGCAGTAGAAGAAGGAATGGTCTCAGGTGGTGGTACAGCTCTAGTGAACGTTATCAGCAAAGTTTCTGCTGTAGAAGCAGAAGGAGACGTGGCAACAGGTATCAAGATTGTTGTTCGTGCCTTAGAAGAACCAATTCGTCAAATCGCTGAAAACGCTGGTTATGAAGGATCAGTGATTGTTGATAAATTGAAGAACGTAGAACTAGGTACTGGTTTCAACGCTGCTACTGGAGAATGGGTAAACATGGTTGAAGCAGGTATCGTAGACCCAACTAAAGTAACACGTTCTGCCTTGCAAAATGCCGCTTCCGTTTCTGCCTTGTTATTAACAACAGAAGCAGTCGTTGCAGATAAACCAGAACCAGCAGCACCAGCAGCTCCTGCAATGGATCCATCAATGATGGGCGGTATGATGTAAGAAAAGCACCTTGCTTATCTAGCGTAGCCCATTATTTGAGAAAGATAGATAAAAAGTAGAAAAGGAAGCGAAATACTTCCTTTTCTACTTTTTTTGTATACTTATTCATAATAAGTGTTATTTAAATGGTATCATTTGCTTTTGCGAGTAGTTGGAAACTATACTATTTATAAAGGATTATGCATATTTTTTGCATTCGCATAGTTATTTATTTTATCTGATAAAAACAGATAGCCAGATAGGAATAACTATGCTATATTTATAATATCATTATAATGTATGCGTATTCAAAAAAGGGGCTTTGGTAACAATAAAAACAGGAGGAGAAAAAATGAATGGATTAATGAGTTGGATGGAGAAGTATATTTTGCCAGTTGCAACGAAAATCGGGTCGGAGAAACACTTGGTTGCATTGAGAGATGCTTTTATTGGTACGATGCCAGCTACGATGGCAGGAGCAATTGCTGTTTTACTGAACGCATTTATGCGGGATTTTCCGAATACGTATCTAGGTGAAGGGAATGCAATCACGACATTTTTTACCCCAGTCATTGGCGTAAATGGATTGATCTGGAATGGTACTTTAGCTATTATGGCAGTGGTCTTTGTCTTATCACTAGGAGCGAATCTAGCGAAAGCCTATGAGGTCGATCCTGTCTCAGGAAGTATTGTTTCTCTGGTTGCTTTTATTATCGGCTTACCCGATGCAGCAACAGCGGTGTTGACATTGCCCGAGAAGCTTTCGCAAGACGCAGCAGATTTGATTACTTCTGCAGGTGGTGTGATTGCTGGAACGCCAGACGGAGGACAAACGTTATCAGTAGGCGCATGGGGCTATTTTAATTTTGGTAAATATATGGGTGGGTCTGGTTTGTTCACTGCTATGATCTTTGGATTTATTTCTGTCATTATTTTTGCGATTCTGATCAAGAAAAAGATCATCATACGGATGCCGGATTCTGTGCCACCTGCTGTAGCAAGAGCTTTTGCGGCAATTATTCCTGCATTAGTTTCTTTATACGTCGTTGGAGTGATTAATTATATCTTTAGACAAACAGCTGGTGAGCCGCTGATTGACTGGATTTCTGAAGCCATCCAATCTCCTTTGATGAACTTGTCACAAGGTTACGGAGCGGTCTTTATCATTGTTCTTCTTGTGCATGTTCTTTGGTTTTTTGGTCTTTACGGCACAAATATCATGTCACCTGTTTTGCAGACCTTATATGGTACCGCGATGGTCGAAAACACGAATGCCTTTCAAAATAATGAACCCATTCCTTTCAAATGGGTGGCAGGTTCTTTTGAAGCTTTTGTCTGGCCGGGGGGAGCTGGAGTCACGCTGGTGTTGATCGTTATGATTTTATTTTTATCTAAACGGGCAGATTATAAAACGGTAGGAAAGTTGGGGCTTGCACCAGGAATCTTCAATATCAATGAACCAGTGATGTTTGGTCTTCCTGTTGTGTTGAATCCGCTGTTGATGATTCCGTTCATCTTGGCACCTCTTGCGACTGCAACGATCGCCTATTTTGCCACGATGGCTGGGCTTGTTCGTCCGGTTGTAGTAAATGTGATCTGGGTCATGCCAACGATCATCAGTGGATTTTTAGCTACTGCGGGAGATTGGCGAGCCATCGTTTTAACAACCATTAATTTAATAGTAGCTGCTTTGATCTGGGCGCCATTTATTTTAGCAGCAAACCGCTTAGATCCAAATTTAGGTGAACCAGAGGAATAGAACTTTTCTATTGCAAAACAAACTCCTTGATATGAGACGCGTTTCATACACTATACTCAAAGTATCAAAAGGAGGGCTTGCAATGAATACCTATGTAGAGATAACAGATGGCACAACGAACAATTATTTTTATGCGTTTGTCGAGTTTAAGGGTTCCATATTAACGTTGTACAGTTTTCAAGGGCTGAATAAGAATATAGTAAAAGAAATACCGATGAATGAAATCGAAACGTTGACAAAAGATATATATTGGGGTGGCCAGCGGATCAGTTTTTCTCATGATGGAAAAATGTATCAGTTTTTTGAATGCGGTCCAGCTGTGGTAGACTATTTACAAGAAAATCTTTTTGTATAGGTGGCGAAGCAGCAGTGGCAAATATTCGAGATATCGCAAAGCTCACAGGTTATTCAGTTTCTACTATTTCACGTGTGATCAATGGACATCCATATGTAGATGAGGAAAAAAGGAAAGAAATACTTGCGGTCATGAAAGAAGTCGATTATATCCCTAATGCAAAAGCCAGACAGTTGAGTTATGGAAAAACGAAAAGTATCGGAGTAATCTTGCCTTATACCAACCATCCGTACTTTGATCAGCTGATCAGTGGGATCATTGAAGAGGCGTTTGACTATGATTACAAAGTGACGCTTTTACCGACGGGTTATCAGAAAGAAAAAGAGCGAAGCTATCTTGAAGAATTTGCAGCTAAAGCGTTCGATGGTTTGATCATCACATCTCGTGCCAATACACTAGAAGATTTGCTGGATTATCAAAAATATGGTCCTCTAGTTTTTTGTGAAGAAATCAAGGAAAAACAGGCAAGTTGCGTCTTTATTGATCGAGAACAATCGATTACAGAAGGTCTTTCTTATTTGAAGCAGCAAGGGGTAAAACGATTGGGCATCACATTGGGGCGAAGTGGCAGGCTGAGTTATAATTCAAAGATCACTTTGCAACTATGTCGTCGACTTTTTCCATTTTTTGATGAGTCACTTGTTTTTTGGGATTGCATAGATGCAGAGAAAGGAAAACAAGCAGGTATCTTTTTTAAAGATCATAGAGTTGATGGGGTCTTTACAAATTCGGATATGGTCGCAGCAGGCATCTTGCAAAGCTATCTGCAAGATAAGACACCAGTGGTGATTGGACGCGATAATTTGCTGATCAGCGAGCTTCTTGGCTTTCCAACGATCGATCACCATCTGGAAGCTTGCGGAGAAATGGCTTTTCAATTGTTTCTTACAGAAAAAAAGGATAAAGTGAAAATACCTTATACGTTTATTCAACGCTGAATTTTGGCAAAACACTTGTAAAAAATGAATCAGACACCAAATGTTAGTATAAAAAATCTAACTTTGGTGTCTGATGTTTTGTTGTTCGGTCGTTTTTGTCGGATCATGTAAACTATTATGCCTTTTTTTGGATGATTTCATTTAATGCTTTCGCTGCACCTTGACCACTTCGTTCGTCATAATATGCAGTGAATCGTTCATCGGCTTCGTACATCATCCCTAATCCTTTATGCGCTTCTGGCTGATATTCAGACCAGCTGTAAGATAACCACTTCTTATGAGCTTGAAAGATGCGATCTGCTAAGTTTTCATCTGCAGAGGCTTGTAAATAAAGAGTGAGATCAGCTAACATATGCTTTTCAACAGTTTGCATTTCTTCATACGTTTCTTTATCCATATTCATCCATTTTTCGTTGGATGCTGTAACCTTTTCTTCCCCGTATTTTTGTCGAATCTCTTGTCCATAAGTTTCTTCATTTTCTTTCAATTTTTGTTGTTTGAACCCTTCAAATTTTTCTTTATCACTCATTTTTCTTCCTCCTTCGTACCTATCAAGTGTTTGTTGGACAGTTGCCAAGAGGATGTCGATTTGTGCCCGTTTTTCTAGAAGCATCTGCTGATGTTCGATTAAAGCTTTCTGGTGGTCAAAATGCGGATTATCTAAGATTTCTTGAATATCCTCCAACTTGAATGCCAACGTTCGATAAAATAAGATATGTTGCAGACGATCGACTTCTTTTTTGCCATAAATCCGATAGCCTGAGGAATTGATCCTAGCTGGCTTTAGCAGTCCAATCTCATCATAAAAGCGCAAGGTTCTCGGACTGACTCCCGATATCTCTGACATTTTCTTTATTGTGTATTCCATTATTTTTCCTCCTGACAAATGTAAGCATAATCCTTTACGTAACGAGAAGGTCAAGAAAAAAGTGTATTTTTTTCTCATAAAATTATGTTATACTATTAAGTGATAAAAGGTAAATCCTTTTGTTTTTTAAGGTTCAATTGTAACCGATTCCTTCATGTTGGGGACGACGGGGAATATATATGGGATTGAATCTAAATCGACTATATAGAAAAGAGGAATGAGATGAAGCTAATCGAAACACCTGTGAATAGTAATTTAAATATTAAGACATTTTATCCTAAAGTAGTAGAATTTTTTTTTGGGAATACGGCCATTAATTATTACAAATTATTTTCGTTAGATCGGACACAGTTGCTGCTAGTGGACACATATGACAAAAAGCAAGTTGTGATGATCAATACGAAGAAAAAAATCACAAGGCAAGAAATCGACTATGCGATTCATCACGTTTTAAAAATGACACGGGAAGATGTCAAAGTCCATATAGGAGTGAAACAGGAGCTGGAACGTGCCGGAATACAATTCAAACGTCCAAATAAAGATATTGTAGTTGTTGAGCAAAAGAATCCGATGGATTGATGTCCTAATTTATGCTAAACCGCTCCATACTTATGATGTATACAGTAAAAAAGAGGTCGTAAGCCTGCCGTTCAGCTCCGAGTCACAAGAAACAATTTCAAAAAACAGTTTCTTATGTTTTATGGATATTGTGACTTGTGACCGAGGAGTTGGCAGGAGAACACCGTTTATTCGGAAAAAAGGGAATGTGACAGACTTTTGTCGCAGCCCTTTTTTTGGTGTCCAATTATACGAACAGTTGTGGTTTAATTGACGGCAGCTTTTTTCTTTCAGGTCTTTTTAAAAGCAAGTGAAATTTCTTATTTTCATGAGCTTTTTTCAATTCAAGGTATAACTTGACATAATCTGTCTTTCCTTCCAAAAAATTCACTACATAATAACTTGTATCCGTTTCTTTGGGCATAAGATGTACAGAAGAGACGATTAGAAAATCAATGGGTTGTATTTCTTCATAGGATAATTCCTTCAGTTCGATAAAGGACAAGTCTTTTAAAAAATTCTTGATATCTTGGGTAAAAAAATAATTTGTTTCCATCACTAAAGAAACTTGTAACTTAGTTGAATTTTCATTGTCCTCGCAACATTGCAAAGTCAGCCATGCAAATATTTCAGCTAAATCGTTACAGCAAATAGAAAGCCATTGATAATTATGTCGACGCCCCAACTTATTCAAGAAAAAGGTAAAATGCTCTTTTAAATAGTAATAACTTGAAGACTTCTTTTTATGAAAGTAATTCATTAGAAAGAAGAGTGTCGGTACACGCTTTGGAAAAAGATAATAACAAAAAAGAATATTAAATAAATGGAGGTGAACAATTTGATTGTGTTGAAAAACACGGTCATCAGGAAAAATCTCAGTTTGCCAATAATTGTCAAGTTCTTTCAATAAGGAAGAAAGCAGCTGTCCTTTTTTGTCGAATATGTCTAAAGCTTCATTAAGAGTAGGATTCTCATATTGAAAGGTCGGTGCATAAAACACCATAAATTGTGCAAAACGAAATTCACTATCTTGATGAGAGGCGGGAATAGAAAAATGTTCACCAAAAAGGCATTTTATTCGATGATCATTACTAAAAACTGCTTCGCTATAGCGAGGGTCATCCTCTACATAGTGACCTTGTGCAATCCGCTGAGTGGTAATCCCAGCAAAAAGACAAACTTCTTTTTTTCCTACGAAACTCCAATTTAAAGATGTATGCTTAGTAAGTTCAGCCAATTTTTTTAATAACTCAGATTTTGAGACGTAAAAAGCATAATCTTCATTTCCGCGAGAAGCTGCCCAAAGAATATTGAATAATATCAAGCGAATCAAGCGTTCGTCTCCTTTGAAAGATAATTGGCTGCGATTAAAAATGACATCGAATTCCTGTACATAATCGGCTAATGACTGCAGATGCCGCATAGCAGAAGCACGACTAATGAAATTTTCTTGGCAGAATTCCATCAGATTTTTCTCTGGATAGAAAAGAGAAGATTTCATCGCGCGATAAGGGAGGCTCTGCTGGATAAGATAGGAATAATAATAATCATAGTTTAAATCGATTGGCAGATTCTGATTGATCTTGTTTTTTGACAATAATTTGAATCCAGAAAAGCAAAAGTCATCAAATTCATTCTCCATTTCATTCAATATATTTTTTACGACACTAGAAGATAAATCAAGTTTTTTACTGATTTCTTTGATAGTTAATTCATGTTGCTCCTCCAATAGATGAAAAATTGCTAACTTGCGGCGTTCTTTCTGGGTAAACACAATATTGAAAAACATAGGACCTCCTTTTTGATTGCTTATTTCTTTAAATAATTAAAAATACAAATATTTTATAAACTATTATTCAACTCTAGATCATTTCTAGATACCTCTTCATTTTTCTTTATATCCGCTTAAATTATATTTTTCTCATTTTTTTGGTTTTATTCCCATTTTATTATCTCAAATTTGATCGATAAATACAATTTATTTGAGAAAACACTTCCATTTTTTATGAGTTAATGTTTTTTATTAAGTTGGTTGCTACCTTTTATTATGGATTTAATGGCTGTTTACGGTATTTTTTTGTTATTATATTTTTTAACAACCTCTTTTTAATCTATCTACAATCTTATTTTAATTAAGTTAAATTTTAGTTGTCGGATAAAAGATGAGAACGACTATATCGGAGCTTTTTGAAAAAATCTCACTAATATTCAAGAAGGGGAAGAGAGGAAATGAAAAAAACGAAAACTGTCTCACATTATGGCAGTGTAGTTTTTATGGTTGCTGTCCTATTTTTATCGCAACTTACGGGACTGTCGCAAATCGCTTTTGCCAAGACTGAGTCTGAAAAAGTAGTAGCTGATGAACATGCGAATATTGTGATCGATTACGAAATGGATGAGGAACTGAAGCAGATACAATGGAGTATGACATATGAGAAGCATGCAAAAGATGAAGCTGAATATCAAATGCAATTTAAGCTGGAAATAGTTGAACACGAAGGATTATTACTGAGAGAAAGCATTCAGGAAATCGAACGAACCTTTGGAAAAGTAGGACCAGTTGATGAGGAATGGTACTACGCAGGTGATTTTTCTTCAGAGAATGAGAGAATTGAAATCGTTTTTAAAACCCTCATAGTAGAAGAATACAATCAATACCATCTAAAAATTACGCCAAGACTAATGAAACAAACAGGAGATGAATTAGAAGAGATATTCATCGGTGACCAGACAGAGTACGTAGTCGCAGTCGATTTATCGGAAAATACTGCCGTACCTGAAATAAATGGGGAGCCTACTGAGATTTCTGATAAGCCAGAAGCATCAAGAGAAGAACCAGTGGAAGAAGCTCAAACAGAAGCGGAAGAAGTTGAAAACTATGCCGCTCCCAGTATATTAGATCCCAATTTGAATGGTGCTTTTGCAGATGCTATTCCTTTAAATCACTTGTTTGCAAGACCAAGTCATATTTTCACACTTGCACCTAATGTCGCAACATTAGATCAAGACTACCGATTAAGTTATATGACGCCTTCAAATTTGAGTTCATTGCTATATAACAGAGGGCATATGGTTTCAACAAGTTCTAATAGGATTGATTTTACGAACATGTCTACGGATATCGGATTTACAAGTTATCTCTATTTTGATGAAGATACAGAGGGAATCACGTTCTTTCTTCATGATGGGAATCCTACTAATTTGTTTTTCAGCAGACGGGGTATCTACAATATGTATGATCCTACAGCAGGGCATTCACCTAAGTCATTAGGAGCGTATTATCACCCAGACCTTTTGACAGGTATAGCTCCTATTGATAAGTATATAGCGAATGGAATGATTCTTGAATTCGATAATAAAATTTCTACTGGCCCTCTTCTAAATATCAATGCATTAGGAGATCGAGAATTCTCTGGTGCCCATATTGCAGCAGCGCCTTCAGGTAGTCCGATTACTAAATCTTTTAAAAAAGACTTTGGCATAAACAGTGAATTTTCGACTAACAGCTGGTGGAAATTGGATATCAACATTACCCCAGCAGGGATGCTTACCTTTACAATGGAGGATCTGCGCCAAACAGGAGGATATGGCATAACAGAAGGCACCATCAATATCAATGACTATTTTACCAATCTTCCATCGAAGAAACTATACTGGGGATTCACTGCGACTGCTGAATTTTCTCTTCTTAGTCCTCGTGCAGATGCAGCAATCTTTTTAACCAATCCACGATTTGAGGTCCAAGGGGAATTGGTGCATGAAATTACAACGCAAGAGCAAGGCGTGACGGTGAATGTGAATGGCAAAAAAATCCCTATCAATACAGAATTGGAACACGCAGTTACATTTTACAACGAAGAAGGCGATGGTAGTATCTTCCTTAATCCTAGTGAAGATAATGGCATCACTATCTTGACTTCTGATGAAGAAGAAAGCAAATCCAATCCTTTTGAGTTTACTGAATTAATCTTATCAGAAGATGGCTATCAACCATATTTTACGTATCAAGAACTAGATAGTAACGGTGAAAATGCTACAAGAATAGATGTAAATGCTTTTTATGATTCATCCACCCAGCGCTTTTATCCAGAGGAAGCTATCGAGATTCCTATAGGAACAGAAGTGACGTTGCATTACAAAACAAAAGTAAAATCAGAGTTTCAAGGGCTTGAATATCATAACGTCTATGAGCGGGTAGAGTTTATGGGGAGAACAGGCACTACAACCGGTGAGTATTATCATGCTCAAGTCGAACATGCAGTTGAATACGAGATCCAGCGTGAACCTAACCACCCACCAGAAATTGACAACTTACGAACGGCAAATGAAACGTTTGGCGAAAAAATACATTTATTGATTTTCAAGATCCGTTCCATTTTACATTTGATTATCTTGATCCAGACTTAGATCGTTTGTATTACAGCGTATGGATCAATGATGAGTTATTGATTGAAAATCAGATAATCACAGATGCAGAAGAAGAATTCAAAATGCATCAATCACGAGGGTTCAAAATCGATCTAAAAGATTCAGAAGGTGTTTTCGAACTAGGAGAAAATACAATCAAGCTCACCCTTACTGATAATCGACCTATCAATGATGAGATCACTTATCTAGAGCTAAATGGAACCTTCACTGTTGAAGGATTTATCGGATTTGAATTCGTGACAGAAGAATACAGCTGGAAGTATGCTCGATCACAATTGCCAATGAACAGACAAGCACAAGCTCGTGAAGAAGGGATGCGTGTTGTTACTAGAAACACGTTGAATACATCGGATTCATATAGAGTGACCGTATCCGCTGAAGAACTAAATCATGTGGATATGCAACATGCGATTAGTGAAGAGTATCTTGTGTTCAAAAATGAATGGGGAGAAATCGCACTTTCTGCTTTAACGCTTGAGATTGACAAAAAGTATGAATTTTCGGAGGAAGAAGGGCTATTGCTGCGGCTAAACAATCAAGAGGCGTTAGGCGTATATTCTGGAACGATCACGTGGAAAATTGAAGATGTGTTATAGCAAGAAGCTAGCTTTGAAAGGGGGGATCGTATGGCTGGCTAGATACTAGAAAAAAAGTGGAAAGGAGAAAACAATGAAATCAAAAACCCGATACTGGATGATTTCTGTTCTTCTTCTACTCCTGTTCTCGTTATCGATGCCAGTGGTGAATGCTGCTACCCAAGCTGGTGAAACGCATGCAGTCATAGAAATCAATGAACGGGAGATAGGAAAGCAGACTGAAAAGGGAGAAGAAAAACAGAAAAGCAGTTTTCCAGAGGCAAATGAAGCAAAGGCAGGATTGATTTCATTTGTTGGGACGCTGTTGATTATCGGCGTTATTTTAGTCTATCGTCATCAAATACGTGGAGGCGAAAAACATGAAAAATAGATTTTCACTAGCGTTATGGAGTGCATTATTCATAGGAATGTTTAGCTGTTCTTCTGCTGTTCACGGACAGACCGAGGGCACGACTTCTCTGAAAATCGTTCCTTTGAATGAACAATTTTCACGGATGCTATACATTGATGATTTACTGTTCGTATCGCGCTATACAGATGAACACAATCAAATCCATCGAGAGAGCAACGATTTATCGATTACCTTTCTTGATTCTCGAAAAGAGAGCACAAAATGGCAACTACAACTGAAAACAGAAGACTTCCGTTGTAAAAAAGATGGCCATCTTTTGACTGCCGATTATCAATTAGGCAGAGGAATGTTCAGCGGAAAGAACGAAGAAGCAGTCGAAGGATTGGAAGCTTTCGAATATGATCACCAAGATGCAGGAAAAGAGTATCGTACGATCATCCAGTCAACAGGAAACAAAGAACGTGGAATCGTTACATATACGATTCCTGGCGAGCAGTCAACACTCTCTTTTCCTGAGGGGACATCTAGTGGTCATTACTACTCGAAACATTATTGGCGATTTGTGAATGCAGAATTTTGATGAGAAAAAAAGGAGGACAAAAAATGAAAAAATTAGCGGGGGTTTTAAGTACAAGTGCGATGTTATTTACATGTTTTGCACCAACAGTCATGGCAGCAGAATTTGATGAACCAATGGATGGAACGACCAGAGTGGAGATTACTGACTTTTTAGTAGAGGATGGACTTCCAACTTATCCAGGGATTTTTACACTAGATTCTGTTCCTGATATCGATTTTGGTGAACATACGGTTGCGCAAATCAGCGCAAACACAACTGTCAATGGTACTTTTGATGGCGCATTGCAAGCTTCCGATTTTCGTCCGCTAGAAGCCAGCAAAACAGAAGCTTTAGAATTGATTAGCGAATACACTGGTGTTGAAGATACAACAGAGCTGGCAGCAGCTTGGGAGAATGCTGTAGTTGCGGGAGACTGGGTATTGACAGTCAGTGCAACAAACTTAACAGATGATATTGCTTCTGCTCTTACGATCAATGGAGAAAATATATTAGAATCTGCAACAACTCTTCCGATATCTTATGTTTCCGGTACTTTTGATCATATAAATGAACTCACATCAGAAGCGCCAACACTAACAATCAAAGCGAATACACCGGTTGGAGAGTATACTGGGACAGTTACTTACACAGCAGTGGATTCGATCTAACAGCAGTATTTCAAGTAAAATAATTTGTTTTACTTGAAAACAACCGCAAAAGGATGGAGCGGATAAGCTAACTCCATCCTTTTTACATAAAATGGAGGGATGAAAAGTGAGACGACATTTAGTATTGGTTTTGATAACTTTGTTAATACCGCTAGTTTTTCCTGGAATCGTCGTTTTTGCTGATGAAAATCATGGAGCAGACTATAGCGTCCATCCTATTTTACCGGACAATCAGCGAGAAGGACGTTCATTCTTTGATTTACGAGTAGAACCTGGAACAAAACAGACACTACAGATCCAGATCAATAATTTTTCTGATCAGGAGCAAACGTATTTTATCAATGTCAATACAGCTCAGACAAACGGAAACATAGTGATTGACTACGGACAAAATGAATTACCAGAGGAGTCAATCGTTCAGCAACCCATCTGCGCATTGGTCGATTATCCAAAAGAAGCAGTGATCCCAGGGAATAAAGCAGGAGTCGTTATTTTAGAAGTACAAGCACCTGATACTTCCTTTGATGGAATCTTATTAGGCGGGATCCAAGTGAAAAAAGATTTTTCAGCTGAAAAAGAAGAAAGTAATCAGCCTTTTTTTAGCGAATACGCTTATGTGGTTGGGTTGATGATGAGCGCAAATGACAAGGAAGTTGTGCCGGATCTGAAGTTGAATGAGGTACGTTCCGAAGTGATCACCAACAATGCTGGTGTGGTTGCTGTGCTAGAAAATCCTCAACCAATCAATATCAAGGGAGTGACCGTTGAAGCAACTGTTCATTCAAAAGGACGGGAAGAACCGATAATGACACGAAAAATCGAAAATGGTGGTATTGCTCCTGAATCAGTTTTTGCTATGCCTATTTATCATGGGGAAGCTGGAAATACGAAACCTTTAGAATCGGGGGATTATCAACTTTTAGTCGAAGCACAAGATGAGACAGGGCAAAAGTGGTTGCTGACAAAAGACTTTACGATTACGAAAGAACAAGCAAACTCAGTCAATCATGAGGTTTTTACTGTAGAAAATAATACAAATTCTTTGTTGTATATCATTATCGGGGCCCTAGCAGCAGTTCTTTTAGTCGGTGGTTTCTATGTATATCGCAGAGGAAAGAAATTCCGCAGAAGGTGATTCATATCGAATATTAAGTGAAATCTGGTTTATAAGAAGTAGTAAAGATAAGAGTAGGTGCTGTGACAAAAGTCTTGTTGCAGCCCTTTTTTCCGGATAAACGGTGTTCAATCAGCTGTCCTTCGGTATTAGCTCAACAAACGGCAAAATATGAGGAACTATTTTTCCGTTTGTTTCTCTAATA
>ENA-OQJZ01000223-OQJZ01000223.1-human-gut-metagenome-genome-assembly--contig:-NODE-223-length-46681-cov-17.320166_pt1 | contig 46681 bp, 44 predicted proteins | sample MGYA00242618_ERZ504785 | MGnify/ENA primary metagenome ERZ504785 (study PRJEB26092, sample SAMD00036354) | human gut metagenome | host: Homo sapiens | study: EMG produced TPA metagenomics assembly of...
GGGCAGGAAGCAAACTACTGAGAGCCAAGATTCTTTATTCACAATAGAAGAAGTACCACCAAATTTGACGAAGAACCGTTTTCAACTTTATAGTATGAGGATTACGCGTCAAAATTAGGGTCACAACCGTAAGTCATAAACCAAATTCACCTCTGCGTCCTCCGTGTCCTCTGTGGTGAAAAGAATCAAAACTGCACCGACATGAGTTAAATGCTCTTTCATTTTATTCCCCGCCTCACCCTATATCTCTTTTATATAGAAAAAGTGGGGATATCGTCTTTAATAACGTATCCCCACTCTAAACCTAGTTAATGTACTCTTTCTCATTTCTCAATTCTGTACCCCCATGAAAGCATTTCATTACGACCTACTTCACTAAGGATTTTTCTAACTAAAGAACTCATTTTCTTTGCCATAATCTTTAAAACTTTAAATTACTAATTCCTGAAAACTAAAAAATAAAACTTACTTGTTTGGTTTAGCATTAATTGTCGAATATCCCCAAACATGTACATCGGCTTCGCCGATCTTTCTAAACAATCTTTTTAAACTTTTCATTTTGTTATCCTCTTAATTACATGTTTTATAACACAAAAATACGGCCTTTGTTTATACATTGACCTAAAAAAGAGAGAAATTTATGTTTTATAGCATATTTCTTGATTTGCATCAATTAATTTATTTGTTATGAAATAAAATTGTAATATAGCCTGCAACAAATATGACAAAAAGGCACGGATGAGATTTCATCCGTGCCTTCGCTATAAATACCTATTATATAATAGGAGAATATTTACATTATAAAGAATACGCTTATTTCAGTGGAGTTTGTTCTAAAGTAGCCACCAGGAAGTCGTAGAACTTCCGTACAGTAGGAATCAATGCTCTTTCGTCCGGTGAGTGCGGTGAACGCAAAGTCGGGCCAAAAGAAATCATATCCAATCCCGGAATAATAGCACCGATAATACCACATTCCAAGCCTGCGTGGATTACTTTCACTGCAGGTTCTACCCCAAATTGCTGCTTATAAGAGGCTTTCATCGCATGCAAAATCGGAGAATTAACATCAGGCTGCCAACCGGAATATCCACCAGTCATTTCCACCTTCATACCTGCCATAGAGAAACAAGACTCCAAGCTGGTAGTCAGATATTCCTTCATGCTATCACTCGAGCTGCGAGCCAGAATCTTAATAGCTGCTTTTCCTCCACCAATCGTAATAATAGCAAGATTGGAAGAAGTCTCTACCGTATCCGGAACAGTAGGAATCATACGGGTCACACCGTTCTGACAAGCAAAGATTGCATCAATCAGATTGTCCTGAATCTCTTCAGGCACTTGACCCGCAGGAACTTCCACACGTTCAGCCGTAAAGCTGATCGGTGTTTCAATTGCCGAATATTCTTCATTGAACAGGTCTTCACAGTATTTCACCAAGCCCAATAGTTCTTCTTCATTTTCAGCCGGAATGGTAATAACCGCATGTGCTTCACGTGGGATAGCATTACGCATATTACCACCTTCCCAGCTAGCCAAACGGGCTTCATAGCTGGCAACCGCTTCACGAACGAAACGAACCAGCAACTTATTAGCATTGGCACGTCCTTCATTGATTTCCAATCCCGAATGTCCGCCACGTAATCCTTTCAATGTAACTTTCACTGCAATATCTCCTGCTTCGGGAGCTACTTCTTTATATTCCAAAGTTGCAGTTACATCCATACCTCCGGCACAACCAATATACAATTCGCCTTCATCTTCCGAGTCCAGATTCAAAAGAATCTCTCCGTTCAGTGTACCCGGCTTCAAGCCGAATGCACCGTACATGCCGGTTTCTTCGTCTTTCGTGATAAGAGCTTCCAAAGGACCGTGTTTCAGGTCTTTTGCTTCCAACACGGCCATAATAGCAGCTACACCCAGTCCGTTGTCTGCGCCCAGAGTAGTGCCTTTTGCTTTTACCCAGTCACCGTCTATATAAGTTTCAATCGGATCTTTTTCAAAATCGTGTACAGTATCGTTGTTCTTCTGCGGAACCATATCCATGTGCGCCTGAAGAATCACACCTTTCCGGTTTTCCATACCCGGAGTGGCGGGTTTACGGATAATCACATTACCTGCTTCGTCTACAAAAGACTCCAGCCCCAGCTCTTTTCCGAAACCTAAAAGAAATGCTGTAATCTTTTCCATGTGTCCTGACGGACGGGGAATCTGTGTCAACGAATAAAAATGCTTCCACACGTTCTGTGGAGCTAAAGAAAGAATGGTACTCATAATAAATATTTTAAAACTATTTTAAATCTGATAATTAAACAGTGCCAAGTTATGGAAAAGTTTTCAGATGACAAAGGAGGTTGGCAAAAACATGTAAGAATATACACTTTTAGCTAAAAATTTACGCCCGATGTCTATTGGTGAACGGCAGAGCAGCCAAGCCGTACACACCCAATAAAACAACCAAAAAGGTTTGAATACCGTGTACAATCAGGGCAAATATTCCGGCATCCGTCACGTTTACTCCATAAAGCATCATCATAGAAATGATGGCAAAATGCCAGGGTCCCGCTCCGTTAGGGGTAGGCACAATTACGGCAAACGTACCGCCGACAAACATGACCAATGCCGCAAGGATACCCAAATGTGCCGTAAAGGCAAAGCAATAGAATGTAAAATAGAAATGGAGAAAGTAACAAGCCCAAATAGCCAGTGTATAAAAAATAAAGAGAGGAATGTTACGCACGCCTTTTAAAGACATAATTCCTTCCCATATATTCAATACAAATCCTTTCACCCGTTCATAGAAGAACAACGTTTTTCTTAAATAATAAAGAAGTATCACCACACCAATAAAACAAAACAGAATGATATAAAACCATACCGAAGTCAAAAGGTGGACTAATGAAGGGATTTTCGTTCCGGTCTGCTGAAGGAAAGTGACGAATATCGGTAATTGGAGCAATACAGTGATGCCTGTGATGAGGAGAATAGTCAACGTATCGACCAACCGTTCCGTAACGACTGTTCCCAACGACTTGGCAAACGAGACATTATCATATTTCGCCAACACTCCGCAACGACTCACCTCCCCGATCCGGGGAACCACCAGACTGGCAGCGTATGAAATGAAGATAGCATTCACGCAATCGCTCTTTTTCGGGAAAGCGTCCAACGGTTCCAATGTCTGTCTCCACCGCCAACCACGAAAGACTTGTGCAAACACTCCGAACAATAACGAGAAGAGCATCCACCACCAATTTGTACCGTGTAACAACACATCGCCCGCTTTTGTAAAATCAAAGTCGCGATATACCCAGAATAAGATAAAGCCGCCTAAAACAACCGGTAATATCAGTTTCAGCGTCTTTTTTAATAGTTTCTTCATCCTTAATTCTTCATTAGCTTCGCTGACACATCATTTATTTTTTAATAAATAGTGGTACGTTCTTCATTTAAAAGAATTACCTTTGTCAGCTGCAAAAGTAATTATTTAGTTGGTAAATGAAATTAGTAAAGCCTAAAAAGTTTCTCGGACAACACTTTCTGAAAGATCTGAAAGTTGCGCAAGATATTGCCGATACAGTCGACACCTTCCCCGAACTGCCTATTTTAGAGGTGGGGCCGGGTATGGGAGTATTGACCCAGTTTCTAGTAAAGAAAGACCGATTGGTAAAGGTCGTAGAAGTTGACTATGAGTCGGTTGCTTATCTTCGCGAAGCCTATCCGTCACTGGAAGACCACATCATCGAGGATGACTTCTTGAAAATGAATCTTCACCGGTTGTTCGACGGGAAGCCTTTCGTACTGACTGGTAATTACCCGTATAATATTTCCAGCCAAATCTTTTTCAAGATGCTGGACAACAAAGATATCGTCCCCTGTTGCACGGGAATGATTCAAAAAGAGGTAGCCGAACGTATTGCAGCCGGACCGGGCAGCAAGACATACGGTATCCTTAGCGTATTGATACAGGCATGGTATAAAGTGGAATATTTGTTCACTGTCAGCGAACACGTGTTCAATCCGCCTCCCAAAGTGAAAAGTGCTGTTATCCGTATGACACGCAACGAGACTAAAGAGTTGGGATGCGACGAAAAACTGTTCAAGCAAGTAGTGAAAACGACCTTCAACCAGCGACGGAAAACATTGCGCAACTCCATCAAACCTATTTTAGGCAAAGATTGTCCGCTCACGGAGGACATCTTATTTAATAAACGCCCGGAACAACTATCGGTAGCCGAATTTATCGATCTGACCAATAAAGTGGAAGAAGCATTAAAGACAGCCGGCAACGCCCAATAATTGGCGGGCAACAGTGAGCAGAGAACTGGATTTTGTAATTCGTAATTTGTAATTGACAACGATGAACGAGGAATACATTGACAACGTTAAACACCTTATTGAGCAAAAAGACGCCGACAAGGTAAAAGGTCTTCTCATCGACCTCCATCCGGCCGACATCGCCGAATTGTGCAATGACCTGAATGCGGAAGAGGCTAAGTTCGTCTATCGCCTGCTCGATAACGAAATTGCCGCCGACGTGCTTGTCGAAATGGACGAAGATGCTCGTAAAGAGCTACTCGAAATGCTTCCTTCGGAGACAATCGCCAAACGTTTCGTTGACTACATGGACACGGATGATGCCGTAGACCTGATGCGTGAACTCGATGAAGACAAGCAGGAAGAGGTTCTTTCGCACATCGAAGACATCGAACAGGCAGGAGACATCGTCGACTTGTTGAAATACGACGAAAATACCGCCGGTGGTTTGATGGGTACGGAAATGGTACTCGTCAACGAAAACTGGAGTATGCCCGAATGTCTGAAAGAGATGCGGCAACAGGCGGAAGAGCTGGACGAAATCTATTACGTATATGTCATTGACGATGACGAACGTCTGCGAGGTATCTTCCCGCTCAAAAAGATGATTACTTCCCCTTCTGTATCCAAAGTGAAACACGTGATGCAGAAAGATCCGATTTCGGTACACGTAGATACTCCCATTGACGAGGTAGTACAGGCGATTGAGAAGTATGACTTGGTGGCTATCCCCGTTGTCGACAGTATCGGTCGGCTTGTGGGACAAATCACCGTCGACGACGTCATGGATGAAGTCCGTGAGCAGTCGGAACGTGACTATCAGTTGGCATCCGGTCTTTCGCAGGACGTAGAAACAGACGATAATGTATTGAGACAGACCACCGCCCGCCTCCCCTGGCTATTAATCGGTATGATCGGCGGAATCGGCAACTCTATGATATTGGGTAATTTCGACTCCACCTTTGCTGCCCATCCCGAAATGGCACTGTACATCCCGCTAATCGGTGGTACAGGAGGAAATGTCGGAACACAATCTTCGGCAATCATCGTACAAGGTTTGGCAAACAGCTCGCTGGACGCTAAAAACACGTTCAAGCAGATTACCAAGGAATCGGTAGTAGCTTTAATTAATGCCACTATTATCTCCTTATTAGTATACACCTACAACTTTATCAGGTTCGGCGCAACGGCTACGGTCACCTATTCCGTATCCATCAGCCTGTTTGCCGTGGTAATGTTCGCTTCTATTTTCGGGACACTGGTACCGATGACATTGGAGAAGTTCAAAATCGATCCAGCCATTGCAACAGGTCCGTTTATAGCCATTACAAATGACATCATCGGAATGATGTTGTACATGGGAATAACCGTTTTATTGTCATAAAAACACGATAAACAAAAAAAAATAAGCAAAATAGTATGAAGTAATCGTTTTATTTCATTAATTTGTGACCCAAAACTAATATACAATGATGGACGCTCATGACACTAATCAACCCTTGAACCAAGGGGAATTAGAAGAAGAAAAGAAAACAGTCGAGGTTTCTGAAGCTATTACAGAGACTCCGGCTGAAGATGTTACTGCCGAAGTTCAACCTGAAGCAGCTCCTAAACCTGCCACTAAGGAAGATGTACTAAACCAGCTAAAAGAGCTTGCGCAAGACGCTGAAAATGCGAACAAGCAGGAAATTGACAATCTGAAACAATCATTCTACAAGTTACATAATGCCGAGTTGGAAGCTGCTAAGGTACAGTTTACAGACAACGGTGGAAACATTGAAGATTTTGTTGCCGAAGAGGACCCGACGGAAGAAGAATTCAAACGTCTGATGAGGGTTATCAAGGAAAAACGCAGCAAACAGGTTGCCGAGCTGGAACGCCAAAAGGAAGAAAACCTGCAAGTGAAACTTTCCATTATTGAAGAACTGAAAGAATTGGTGGAATCCGGAGATGACGCCAACAAATCTTATACAGAGTTCAAGAAGCTGCAACAGCAATGGAATGATACGAAACTGGTGCCGCAAGGTAAAGTGAATGAACTTTGGAAAAACTATCAATTATATGTAGAGAAGTTCTACGATTTATTGAAACTGAACAATGAATTCCGCGAATATGACTTCAAAAAGAATCTGGAAATCAAAACACATCTCTGCGAAGCTGCCGAAAAGTTGGCTGACGAGGAAGATGTTGTTTCCGCTTTCCACCAACTTCAGAAGTTGCATCAGGAGTTCCGCGATACAGGTCCGGTAGCCAAAGAACTGCGTGATGAAATCTGGAATCGGTTTAAAGCAGCTTCTACCGCTGTCAACCGCCGCCATCAGCAGCACTTCGAATCGTTGAAAGAAGCCGAACAGCATAATTTGGATCAAAAAACCGTCATCTGCGAAATCGTTGAAGCGATTGAGTATGATGAACTGAAAACATTCTCTGCCTGGGAAAACAAGACCCAGGAAGTGATTGCCTTGCAAAACAAATGGAAAACTATCGGTTTTGCGCCCCAGAAGATGAATGTGAAGATCTTCGAGCGTTTCCGCCATGCCTGCGATGATTTCTTCAAGAAGAAAGGAGAATTCTTCAAGAGCCTGAAAGAAGGAATGAACGAGAATCTGGAAAAGAAGAAAGCGCTCTGCGAAAAAGCGGAAGCCTTGAAAGATAGTACAGACTGGAAAGTAACTGCCGATGCACTGACCAAACTTCAAAAAGAATGGAAGACCATCGGACCTGTTGCCAAGAAACACTCGGATGCTATCTGGAAACGGTTTATCACAGCTTGCGACTACTTCTTCGAACAAAAGAACAAAGCTACTTCTTCACAACGTTCTGTAGAAACAGAGAATATGGAAAAGAAGAAAGCGTTGATCGAGAAGTTATCCGCTATTGATGAAAGCATGGATACCGAAGAAGCAAGTACCTTGGTTCGGGATTTAATGAAAGAGTGGAACTCTATCGGTCATGTGCCGTTCAAAGAAAAAGATAAGTTATACAAGCAGTATCACGGAATCATCGATCAGCTATTCGACCGCTTTAACATCAATGCTTCCAACAAGAAGTTAAGTAACTTCCGTTCGAATATCAGCAATATCCAGGGAAGCGGTACTCAATCTCTGTACAGAGAACGTGAAAAGCTGGTACGTACTTATGAGAATATGAAGAATGAGCTTCAGACTTATGAGAACAATCTGGGCTTCCTGACTTCTACTTCTAAGAAAGGCAGCAGCCTGCTGACTGAATTGAACCGCAAGGTAGATAAGTTGAAAGCAGACTTGGAACTGGTATTACAAAAGATCAAAGTAATCGATGAATCAATAAAAGCAGAAGAATAAGAGTTCTGCCCGATTTAGAAAAATTAGAAACAGGTTTTATACTCACTTGAGCTATAAAACCTGTTTTTCTTTTCTACTAAACAAGACGACAGCCAGTTTAAGGATTTATTCTTTATCAATCAACTTCACGGCTTTTCATAAGATTAGCGTTTTTCGGACTATCAACATGCATTCGTGTCACCGAATTTGCCACCGAGGAACTTTTTTTTTAAAACTTCCAGTAACCTATTATGTGACCTCTTGATGGTGAGAAGTTTAGAGACACATACTATTAAACATGCAAAAAAGCCGTTATTATCTAGTAATAACGGCTTTTAGCTTATTTTGTCTTATAATTTGTTGGGCTACCTGCCCTCAAACTTTAATTCCTTTATAGTCTCATTCATAATGAATTAACAGCTTCCTATTTTCGTAGTGTCACCGAATTAGACACCGACTTTGGCAAAAACCCTCTTTTAATATCCCATTGAGGATTCAAGTTTTGTAATACAAAGGTATCGTTTTTAATCGGATAAACCTAATTAAAGTGACAAATAACGATAAATATCGCATTTAATTTATTAACTTCACAGCGTAAAAAATATAAATTATGCAAAATAACAGGTATCAGAATTCTTATATTAAAGGCTTAAAAAGAAATGTTATCAATAATACCATAGCAGGAATCGTTATAGCAGGAATAATATTCATTATACAACTGATAGGAGGCTGCGAACAACCGGAAATAACTCATCAAAAAACTCTCATTGACAGTCTGCAAATAAACACGAATGATGAAATTAATGACTGGGACACAGACACCACCATCTACCATACAACCACTAAACCAACTAAATAAAACATTTTTCTTGCTAAATAATCAACCTATAAGTTTATTATCTCGTTACTTTTGCGTATCTTTGTCTTACTATAAAACAAGGAGATATGACATTTGACGACATTACTGGAGACAGAAAATTATGGGCTGTACACTTTGAAGGCGAGGATGATAACGAATTTTATAAGGTGTTCAACAACTGGGCCGACGTGGTTTGGCTACGCACTTTCTTCAAGGAGAATATAGATGACTTGAACGCCTACTTTAAAATAACAGATATAAAAGAAGCTATCAGCGATACTATTGAAGATAGTGAACGCCTTCGATACATCATAATGGACATCTCCCCGGAAACCGATTTAAGCAAGATATTCCGCCCGCTGGACAACAACCAGGCTTCGGATATGATGCTGCAAAAAGAAAAGGCTCGGTTAAAACGTAAATACGGTCACTCGTCATGGCTCCGGCTATACGCTATCAAATTGATTCAAGGCAACTACATCATCACCGGAGGCGCCATCAAGCTGACGGCTACGATGCAGGAAAGAGAGCACACCAGGCAGGAACTTGTGAAAATAGACAGGGTTCGACGCTACTTGCTTGAAGAAGGAATCATTGACGACGAAGGGTTTATAGAGTATATTAGTGAATTATAATTTGGGAGGAATGATATGGAAAATCGTATGAAATCTATCGCACAAAGGCTTGAAGAACATGCTTCTCCAACGCCTTCGAAATGGCGTGAGCTGTTTGACTTCCTTGAAACAAACAAGTCTTGGCTCCGACATTCGCAAAATATTGCCATGCTGATGCTGGACAGGATGGAAGAATTAGGAATGAGCCAAAAGCAATTGGCTGAAAAAATGAATTGCAGCCCGCAATACATCTCAAAGGTGTTGAGAGGACGGGAGAACCTTTCACTCGAAACTTTGACCAAGATTGAAAACGCACTGGAAATCTCGATTATCAAAGAGGAACCGATGGCTGTATAACTCACATCGGCTGCAGTAGGAAAGATTTGCTATCAGATTTTTCCGGATCAGCTGCTGCAGCTCGGGAATAGTGCTAGCAAATGTTTCGTCTTGGAAGAAGCCGGCTGCCGGATTCTGCTAGCAGTTGGCAGGGGATAACAGGTTGATGAAGCCGGGATCCTGCCAGGTATGTGCTAGCAAACTGGAAAAAAGTCATGCTTGAAACTTTTCGTCTGATTGCTCACCGTGCCGCCGTGTGGTTCGTGGCAATGCGTGCAGCGGGAATACCGCCGCCCACACAGCCCCGCTCCCCACAGCAGCACTCCGTCAGTGTTTAATCGGAACATTCCTTCACCGGCAGCGTTTCTCGGACGTTCAGTGTTTCTGTGCACCGTGCCGCTTTCCTTGCTTTCCCGTAGCCGTCGGACTGGCGCAAAGAAAGCCGCCCTCTGACAGTGTTTCTATGGAACATTCTTGGGGGAAGTCTCCCCAAAAGTTACTCCGGTGTATAACAGTCGAGGCTTGCCAAGTGGGTAATTACGGAAGTTGCTACCGCCTGATGCATTCGGCTCCGGCTCCCGCTTACACCCCGGCAAAGCCGGACTACAAGTGACAGCCTATGCGGTGGACACCCTTGCGGACGATAGCAGAAGTTACTCCCGTCTTATATCCGGCTCCGGTTGCCGCTCCCTCACTTGCCGAATACAGCAAAGGAAGCAGCACCCTATGCGATGGGCACCCTTTCGGATGATATCCTTAGCGGAATGTAAGCCCTTGCGGCACGGGTGACAGTTTCGATGCCCGGTGCGGTTTCGCTCCGCCCGGCACTAACGCCGGGACTAAGGCGAGAATCCGCTACCTCTTTTCGTCTGACTATAGGAACGGGCTGTTAGTCAGGAGTGCAGCCGTTCGGTGCGGGGTTCCCGTGTTTTATGATTGAGCGGTTCAGGCTGTTTGGATAGAAGGCGGCGCAAGCTTCCGCCGCCGTGCAGACGTGATGCTGCTTGCGCCGTGTTCTTCCGGTTTTTCTGATGGAGTGCAGCTTTTGCGCAGGAAATCCGGAAGAGCAATTATGTTTAATTAGTCACAAAACCGTTCCGGATTTTGTGCTTTAATTCAACATAACAGCATCTTCCAAATATTCCTGCTGTTTGCGGGCTTTTCTGTTGTTTCAGGAACGAGCATAAAGTTACTCCGTTTAATGTTCACCCTTGCGGACTGCGCCCTGCGGAATGTAAACGCCACCACTGTGGCGGCAAGCCGCCACCCCGACCACCACCCCTTAGTTACCCCTGCCTATCCCGGTTCCCTGCAGGGTTTCCGACATCTTGCGGGTTTCCTGTTCCTGCGAGCTGCGCCTGGCGGCGTGCCCGGCTGACTGTTTGCACCCTGCGGACAGTCTTTGCAGAATATCGGAGATTCCCGGCGGTCGGCTTCGCCGTCCGCTTCACGAAGCGGGGCAGACGCCCCGCCGAAAAGTTACGGACAAAAGAAATTCGTGACAATTGCCCGAATATCACAAATTTCCTCTGCCAACAAACATATATAACTATATCTACCAAGTATACAGGTAACAACCAGCCACTAAAAAGCCTATCTTTACATCTGTAAACCAACACTATAATTATGTATACCAACGTGCACCAACAAAACAACTGCCAAAGTTTAACCAACCGTAGCTACGGTTTTAAAGAACTGGCCGTTCTCTATTTCCCGAATATAGCACCTGCATCCGCTTCTATCCGCCTCAAACAATGGATAAAAGACGATTCCGAACTACTCGAAGCATTGCAGGAAACAAACTACCAGTTAAGTAACCGTATCCTCACCCCCAAACAAAAGGAACTGATAACCATCTCTTTCGGCTCACCCTTTTAAGCCCTAGCGCAGCAGCTCCTACGGCTACAGCCCGAACCCTCTTTGCTAGGGGAACGCCCTGCGGCAAGGGGGAAGAGCACTTCCCCCGACAAGCGTCTCCCCCAAAGGGGGACGGAAGGGGGGTAGAACAAGAATACACAACTAAAAATCATCCACATAATCACCCACAAAAAACAATGATTAAACAAAGAAACATCACCCTGATTGTGGTGCACTGCACCGCATCCCGTTGCACAAGCAACCTCACCCCGGAAGCCCTCGACTCCATGCACAAACGTCAAGGTTTTGCCGAATGTGGCTATCACTATTACATCACCAAAGACGGAACGATACATCACATGCGCGACATCACCCATGTCGGCGCCCACGCCAAAGGCTACAACACCCCGTCGATAGGAGTTGCCTACGAAGGAGGCCTGGACGCTTCCGGACGTGCCGCCGACACCCGCACCGACGCACAAAAACAAAGCCTTGAAACCCTTCTCCGCTTCCTGCTGCTCACCTATTCGGGAGCAAAGATTTGCGGTCACCGCGACCTCTCGCCCGACCTCAACCACAACGGTACCATAGAACCCTGCGAGTACATCAAACAATGCCCCTGCTTCTGCGTCTCTGTCGAATACGGGTATTTAATGAAGAATGATGAATGAAGAATTACTATGCAGATGTAAATGTATGAAAGCGCAGCCAATTCTTCATTCATCATTCTTCATTCTTCATTTCCCCTACCTTTGCGGGAAACAATTAAAAAGGAGGTCATTATGAAACCATTTTGGAGAACGACGTTGAAGGTATTGAAAGTTATCGGTAAAATTTTTGTTTGGCTCACCGGGGCAGACAGTCCCGTGAAAGATGATGAAAGGAGAAACGATTAAGGAGTAAACTTTACGATCGGAGTGAAAACCCCTGTTTGGAGGGCTGCGGAATACAAACCGCAGCCCTTTTTTCATGTACATAATCGTATGATGAAACACGTATCATCACAGATAAGAACATACGTCTGCACGCCCACGCACGTATATGTAGATTTGCAACATTATTAATCATTAAAACACTAATTAACATGGCAATTACAATCAAACCCGCTTTGCGCAAGAATCCGCAGGACAAAGCCGCTGCAGCAAAATACTATGCGCAGGTAGTGCTCGCTCCGGAAATGAAACAAAAACAAATCGTTGACCAGATCGCAGACCGTTGTACACTGACCGGTTCTGACATCAAGGCAGTTCTTGACGCATTGATGGTCGTTATCAAGCGCAACCTCGCAAACGGTTCACCCGTCCGCCTGGGAGATCTCGGTTCATTCCGTCCTTCCGTTTCCGGTAAAGGTACAGAAGATGCCAGCAAGTGTGGAGCAAGCAGTGTGAAAAAAGCACGTGTCATCTATGTTCCTTCTGCCGAAATCAAGGAAGCCGTTTCAATGTATTCTTTCTCCAAGGCAGGAGCAAGCGCAGCGAACGAAGATGGCGAAGGAGGAGATGAGAAACCAAATCCGAAACCTGACGAAGGCGGCGGAGAAGCTCCAGACCCGGCAGCTTAAACAATGACCGGTAACGAAGAAAACGCCTGCTAGCGCATTATCCTCGTTTCGTACATCGCAAACAAACCAAGGAAAAAGCCCGATGAATGAGAAATCATTTCACCGGGCTTTTCATTTGCGGATATTTGGTGAACGGAATATGCTTCTGAAAGTCTCATAGAAAACATCAGGAGTTTTTCAAAAAACGTCTGACGAAATAAAAAAAACGTCTGATGAATTTTTGAAAACACCTCGAAGGGTTTCAAGTACGTTTTTACTTCCGTTCCGGCTGTTTTTGGGCGTTTTTACGTTTTATTCCCGTATGATTCCATCTGTAAATAAACGTAGTGACACAGACAGAAACGCAATTATCTATAAAGTGACGGGAAAGGATAAATGATAAGTTTGCTGTTTTACAGCGTATTTTTCCTCTTTTCTTCTACAAAGATAGGTCACGGCCGTCCGTCAGTCAAGAACCGCTACGCTATTTCAGATAAAAATATCCTGCGCTCCTACGTCGTGCGGTATTTTTATCTGAAATTTCTTGTCTGCCGTTCATCCATGCCCTTGGAGAGGTAGATGAAAAAAGGAAAAAAATGTGTTCCTGTGCAGTGTGGGGCGGATAAAAGCATGTATTAGTCTTAGGCCCAATATCCGCCGAAGTGATTGTGCCTGGTTACTTTGTCTAACTTCAATTGCTTGCGGCGAAACTTGTTGATTGCCCGTTTGAGCGATTTACGTCCCGATGTGCTGCAGTTCTTTTTTCTCATTCGGCATTGGTAGCAACGGCAGATACCAATACCTGTATGTGATTCTTTCATTTCTATTCTGTTTAATATAAGTTTTGAGAACTTACGTTTTTTACTATTTTATTTTGTGACATTTGCCCGATTGTCACGGATTTGTTATTTGCACTCTTCGGCGGGGCGTCTCGCCCCGCTTCATGGGGCGGACGGCGAAGCCGACCGCCGGGAATTTCCAATGTTCCGAAAGGCGTAAACAGTCAGCCGGGCACGCCACCAGGCGCAACCCGCAGGAAGCACAAACACCCGCAACAGGTCAGAAAACCGCACGGCTCGGGACTGGCAGAAGTAACTAAGGGGCGGTGGTCGGGGTGGCGGCTTGCCGCCATAGTGGTGGCGTTTCCACTCCGCATGGCTTTTTTCGCCCGGGGGCGGAAAAATAAAACAATCCATATTAAACATAACCACGCATTATGCACCCGACTTGCCTGAATGGCAAGGCGTGCGGGCATAATGACCCGTTATGTTTAATATCGCTACCCCTTTGTTTTTCTGCCGGTCTCTTTTTGGGTGTCCCCCAAAAAGGAAGGCGGAAGGAAAACAATTGCTGTCACAGCGCACACAGCATCACGTCTGCACGCGCCCGAAGGACGGCGAAGGGTGCTTACTTCCACAATACAAACCCACTCAACCGTAAACCCGGGAACCCCGCACCGCAGGGCTGCACTCCTGGCTAACACTTCCGTTCCTATAGTCAGCCGAAAAGAGGTGGCGGATTCTCGCCTTAGTCCCGGCGTTAGTGCCGGGCGGAGCGAAACCGCACCGGGCATCACAGCTGTCACCCGTTCCGCAGGGGATACCCTTCCGCAAGGGTTTCCACCGCATAGGCTGTCGCTTGTAGTCCGGCTGTGCCGGGGTGTGAGCGGAAGCCGGAGCCGTATGCGTCAGGCGGTAGTAACTTCCGTAATCACCCACTTTGCCAGCCTCGACTGTTACACACAGGAGTAACTTTTGGGAAGACTTCCCCCAAGAACGTTCCATAGAAACACTGTCAAAGGGCGGCTTTCTTTGCGCCCATTGGGCAGCTACGGGAAAGCAAGGAAAGCGGCACGGTGCACAGAAACACTGAACGTCCGAGAAACGCTGCCGGTGAAGGAATATTGCTATTAAACACTGACGGAGTGCTGCTGCGGGGGACGGGGTTGTGTGGGCGGCGGTATTCCCGCTGCACGCATTGCCACGAACCACACGGCGGCACGGTGAGCTGTCAGACGATAAGTCGCTCGCGAAAGTAATCCGCTTGGTTCGGCACTTGCCTATTACCTTCACTTGCTATCACATACCTGTCGGGATCCCGGCTTCATCAACCTGATATCCCCGTTAATTGCTAGCAAATTAGTTGTTCCGGAACGAACCGAGAACAAGAATCCGCTAGCACTTTTACGCAGCTCGAGTACACGATCCGGAAACATCTGCTAGCAAATATTTCATTGGCCAAGATCTTCCGGAGCGTATTTTGCTAGCAATCGTTTCCCCCTACTCTTTCTCCCTGCCCGCTTTCTCCAACCTGTCGAGTGCCGACAGAAAACCCCGCACTGCTTCGCCCTGCTCCCGATACTTTCGTTTCAGTTCTCCGTGTTCCTTCGCTTCCTGCTTGTAGTGGGTACAGAAACGGGGGTATTCCTTGACGACGTATTTAATCGCTTCGCTCCCGCTCTTCTTCCCAATGATGTCTTTGAGTATCTCCAGTTGGGCGGCTTCTTCGGCTGTCAGTCGCAAGGTGATCGTGCTTACTTTTTCGCTCATGATCGTTCACCCCCTCTCTTGCCGTCAGAGTTGGCTGGTTGAAGGGCTTGCGCCTGTTGCTGCTGGTTCATCACTTCCGCCCGTCGGTATGCTTCCGCATACGTCTGGCAGTGTATTCCGTATCTCTCGATAGTGACGCCCGCGGCTGTCACTTCGTGCGCCACGCACCACCCTGTACGCATTTTGCGGGGGTAGTAGAGCGGCGTCTTGTTTTTATCTTCACTCATAACTGTGTGGCTTATGCCGTTTTTTGCAATTCGTTTTTCTTCGCTTTTTTCAACCGTGACCTGATGAAACAGCTCACCGAAAGAATCCGCCCTTTCGATCGTCGTATTTCCCGTATAACCTCTTGCAGGACATCTTCTTTGCCTTTCGCCTCTCCGCATAATTCGTCCATGTCGTAGCTCGGCACGCCGATACCCGACAGCATCTGCCTGACGTTATGAACGCCCTCTTTCACCTCATCCGTATGCTCTTCCATCATCCGCAGGCGCCCCGTCTTCACCAGTCCCCACAGGGCGGGCAACACCTCTCCGGTGAACGAATAACGTCCGCCGCTCGCCTTCAACTCTTCAATCAGTTGCCATATCGGGCTGTCGTCCATGGCAATATTTTCTATCATCAGAACCTTACGGACATCTCCTTTCGAACACCCCAGATTGTAGCAGGTTTCACCCAGCCGCTGCAACTTCAAACGGTATTCTTCGCCATGTTCCGGACGTTTCCCGCAGGATTCTGCGGAAACATTTCCCCTATTCCCGTCCGGAGAGAGTGAAACTTTGTCCTCATCATCCCTTGCCGGCGGAATAGTCCGGGGGATAGAGGGGGAATTTTCTTTACTTTCTTTTTCTTTGTGCCGTTTTTCCGCAGAATTCCGCGGAGTTTCCGGAATTTCCGCAGAACTCTGCGGAATAATGACGCCGGAAGATATTCCGGCAGTGATTACGGTTTCTTTTCCGATATCGGTTGCGGTCTGTTTTCCGGTATCCAGTTTGGGAGAACCATAAACTGTTTTTCCGGTTTTCGTCTCAATTTCCTGACCGGAGAAAAGAGGTAGCGGCGCACCTGTCACACCGGAAGCCACGTCTTGTATCTCGACAAGCCGTATATCTTCCGGTATTACAATCTTCTTCTTGGCTCTCCGGCAGATTTCGAGATATCTCTGCTGAATATCTACGGAAGTAAGTACATGATTCGTATGCCAGGTAATGGTGTCGAACAATTCCACTTCCGTGCAATATTCAATGATTTTTTCTACCCGTTGCTCTTCAATGCCCCAGTATTCGGAAACATCAAAAAGCTGGTCGTCCGTGAAACGGATATAACAGCCTTCAACCCGGTATATCTCGTTTTGGATATACTGGTACAGTGCATACCCTTCGCAGCCGTACCGCTTCTTCAGGCGTTTTACCTTGATGTCCTGAAAGCGGTCGGTTTCCGCCTGATAATATGATAATCCTGTTTTTGCCATTTTCGCTAGATTCTTCTACTGTAATTGGATGCGAGGTAATTCATGATTTCTTCTTTGCTGTAGAGAAATATCCCACCCAGTTTGTAGAATGGGATTGCGTGCTCCGCACGCATGTTCCTTAACGTTGAGTTGCTGATGTTGAGCAATTTGCATACATCCGTGGAGCGGATGAACACGGCATCTTCCGGAACAGTTTCGAGTGTGACGGGTTCCACGGGTTTGTACTTCGGTTTTCCGGTGGCTTTCTCCTTTTGGGGTTCCACGACTGCTTTTTCAGATTCCTTTTCAGGTTTCACGATTCTCATGCTGTTGGTTTCTGTTTTCATGATTTTGTTTTTTATGTGAGTTAATTATCAGGGGTTAACCGGCTGTTTATCCATGCAGGTGAAAGCTACCCGGTCGAGGTCTTTCAGTTGGCTGCTGTCGAGGGCGTAGATGGTTTTTATAATCCACCCTTTCAGGACGATTTCCCGGTGTCCTTCCCTGTTGGCGTAGTGATGCAGCGCGCGGGTGACTGCATCCTTCATTTCCTGTCCGGAAATGAGGCTCTTCTCGTATGCTATCATGCTATCGACAGCTTTCTGCTCCAGTTCTTCCTGGCTGATGGTTGCGGTTGTTTTCATCCGTTTACGGCTTTATTATCTGGTGATTTTTGAGATTCCTTTCTGGTGTACAATTCTTTGAGAGCCGCCATGTCGTCCATGACTTTCGTGTCCAGAATCTTAGCGTAGATTTGCGTCGTCTTGATGCTGGTATGTCCCAACATTTTTGACACAGTTTCAATCGGTATGCCGTGAGACAGGGTGATAGTGGTGGCAAAAGTGTGTCGGGCCATGTGGAAGGTAATATTTTTCTCTACTCCCGCTTCCTTAGCCACTTTTTTCAGGTATCGGTTTGCCACCTGGTTAGGCGGTACCGGGAATACATGATTAGTCCGTTTTCCTTTGTGGTATGCTTCATACCTCTTTAATATACAGACAGCAGGCTGCAATAAAGGCAGCATGGCGTGTATGTCCGTTTTCTGACGATAGTAGTTCAGCCACAAGCTTTTGTCGATACCGACATTTATATTTTCATTCGTCAGGTTACTGATGTCGACAAATGACAGTCCGGTGTAGACAGCAAATACGAACACGTCCCTCACGATGGAGAGGTTGGCGGGCAAAGGGACTTCCTCGATGCTCTTCAGTTCCTTTTCGGACAGGAATCCTCTTTCTACTTTCGTTTTCTTGGCGTTGAGCAGGCAGACAGGGTTCCGGCTTATCCATTCGTTTTGCAGGGCGACATTCATCACCTTTTTGAAACGCTGGATATGCTTCAATGCACCATTGACAGCGCATACGGTCTCCCCTTCCCTCTTATAGCCTTGCAGATAGGCGTAAAACTCATAAACGAAAGCTTTGTCAATGGCGGTCAAATCATAGTCAGAGACATGGTATTTGATACGTATAAAGTTGAGCAGGTGTTTCTTCGTTACGTGATAGCCGACAAATGTACTGGCACGGAGATTTTTCTTCTCCATGATTTCATGGTAATCAAACAGTGTGCTGATGGTAGAGAACTCATTATCCTGTGTCTGAAACATGAGTTTGAAGTTCTCAATGTTGAGAGGGTAGTTTTTCTGTCTGATTTTGGTAACGGTATCTTCGATCGTGATTTTCAAATCTTCGATATACCGGTTGGCTTCTTTGTCATTGGCGGTCTTACCAAGTGACTTTTGCGCAACTGCCGACCATGATTCAGACCGTAGGTATAGTTTCGTGGGAATTTCGTATCTTTGTCCCGAAATCGTAACCCGACATGAAAGAGGTGACAGTTTTTCATTCGTTCTTCCTTTCCTTATCCAGAAAAGAACATTGAAAGTTTGCTTTTTTTGGCTCATCGTTATTTTTTTTGAGAACCACTCAAAAAAATATCAAAAAAGAGCATTCGTGTCACCGAATTAGCCACCGAATTAGCGTCAACTTTTTTCGGATGGTATTTGTCAAAGCACAAAAAACCCGCTAAAATTGCATTTTTAGCGGGTTTTTGTCAGTAAAAAGCTGGTGTTTTGTTGGGCTACCTGGATTCGAACCAGGAATGACAGGACCAGAATCTGTAGTGTTACCATTACACCATAGCCCAATGATTTTCGTTTGCGGGTGCAAAGATACAAATATTTTGGGAATTCAAAACAAATCCGATATTTTTTTTGCAAAAATGTCCAAATAAGCTTTCCAAACAAAAGTATCTCCACTAAAAAACACAAAAATTGAGGGATAACTTTCTTGTATCCAATAAATCAGCGTATATTTGTCAAAAATATCACGTTTATTATCAGAAACAAAGGGTCACCTTTTTTTGTTATAAACAAATAGAGAACATGAATTATTAATCCCAATTACAGGAATGAACGATACTAAAGTATTAATTGAAAAAATAAAAGAAGGAATTCAAGAGAAAAAAGGTAAAAAGATAGTCGTTGCCGATTTAACCAGCATAGAAGATACCATCTGTAAATATTTCGTTATCTGTCAGGGAAATTCTCCCAGTCAAGTGAGTGCAATAGTAGATTCAATCAAGGAATTTACACGCAAAGGTGCGGACAGCAAGCCTTATGCAATCGACGGACTCCGAAATGCAGAATGGGTAGCTATGGACTATGCCGATGTATTGGTACACGTTTTTTTGCCGGAGACAAGAGCTTTTTATAATCTTGAGCACCTCTGGGCAGATGCTAAACTTACTCAAATCCCCGATCTAGACTAATTAATGATTATGGACAATAATAATAGCAATAATAACAATAGCAATAAACCTAACAATAAGGTTAATATGCCGAAGTTCAACCTGAACTGGATGTATATGATTATTGCCCTTATGCTTCTCGGCCTCTGGTGGGGCAGTGATTCAAAAGGAGCAGGAAGCAAAGCTGTAACTTACAGCGAGTTTCAGGACTATGTAAAAAAGGGTTATGTCAGCAAAGTATTGGGTTATGAAGATAAATCAATCGAAGCTTTCCTCAAACCGACTGCCGTAGGGGCTGTTTTTGGAGCCGACTCTACCAAGGTGGGACGCAACCCTGTCATTACAAGTAGAACCCCGTCTACCGATAAACTGGAAGAGTTTTTGCAGGCAGAAAAGGAAGCCGGTCATTTTGACGGTTCATCCGACTATCCGCCCAAATCGGATATTTTCCCCGCAATTCTGATTCAGGTACTCCCGCTTGTCTTGCTGGTTGCGTTATGGATATTCTTCATGCGCCGTATGAGCGGAGGCGGCAGTGGTGGCCCCGGCGGCGTATTTAATGTAGGAAAATCAAAAGCCCAGCTTTTTGAAAAAGGCGGAGCCATCAAGATTACATTTAAAGATGTAGCGGGGCTGGCCGAAGCAAAACAAGAAGTGGAGGAAATCGTAGAGTTCTTAAAGGAACCGCAGAAATATACGGATTTGGGAGGTAAGATACCCAAGGGAGCATTGCTGGTAGGCCCTCCGGGAACCGGTAAAACATTGCTTGCCAAAGCTGTGGCCGGCGAAGCGAATGTGCCTTTCTTCTCATTAGCAGGTTCCGACTTCGTGGAAATGTTTGTGGGTGTAGGTGCATCCCGTGTTCGCGACTTATTTAAACAGGCTAAAGAAAAAGCTCCCTGTATCGTCTTTATTGATGAGATTGATGCCGTAGGACGTGCCCGTGGCAAGAACCCTGCAATGGGAGGAAATGACGAACGCGAAAACACATTGAACCAGTTGCTGACAGAAATGGACGGTTTCGGTTCCAATAGCGGTGTGATTATCCTTGCTGCTACCAACCGTGTAGACGTACTCGACAAGGCACTGCTCCGTGCAGGACGTTTTGACCGTCAGATACACGTGGACCTGCCCGACTTAAACGAACGTAAAGAAGTATTTGGCGTGCATTTGCGCCCGATTAAAATAGACGATAGTGTAGATGTGGACTTGCTGGCACGTCAGACACCGGGATTCTCGGGTGCGGATATTGCCAATGTCTGCAATGAGGCTGCACTGATCGCTGCCCGCCACGGGAAGAAATTCGTAAGCAAGCAGGACTTTCTGGATGCGGTAGACCGCATCATCGGTGGTCTGGAAAAGAAAACCAAGATTACAACGGAAGCAGAAAGACGCTCCATCGCTTTGCATGAAGCAGGACACGCCTCTATCTCCTGGTTGTTGGAATATGCCAACCCATTGATTAAAGTTACGATTGTTCCCCGCGGACGTGCATTGGGAGCTGCCTGGTATCTGCCGGAAGAACGTCAGATCACTACCAAGGAGCAGATGCTGGACGAAATGTGTGCTACTTTGGGAGGACGCGCCGCTGAAGATTTATTCCTCGGCCGCATCTCAACTGGTGCCATGAACGACCTGGAAAGGGTGACTAAGCAGGCATACGGCATGATTGCTTATTTAGGTATGAGCGACAAGCTGCCAAACTTATGTTATTACAACAACGATGAATATTCTTTCAACCGTCCATACAGCGAAAAGACAGCCGAATTGATTGACGAAGAAGTCAAGAGAATGGTAAACGAGCAGTATGACCGTGCCAAGAGAATTCTGTCAGAGAATAAAGAAGGACACAACGAACTGACGCAATTACTGATTGACAAAGAAGTAATCTTCGCGGAAGACGTTGAACGTATCTTCGGTAAACGCCCTTGGGCTTCCCGCTCGGAAGAAATCATGGCTGCTAAAGAAAGCCAGGATGCCGCAAGAGCTGAAAGAGAACTTGCCCAAAAGCTGAAAGAAGAAGAAAAAGAAATCAAAGAAGAGGAAGCTGAAAATACCGCAAAGGAAAAACAAGCACCCATAGACACCAAAGTTGCCGCAGAAGGTAAAAAGGTTACTGTGGAGGGCAAAGTTACCGTAGAGGGTAAATCCAATGGGGAAGAACAAGCTAACGGGTCCAACTAATTAAAACGAATAGATTTTGATTAATAATTTTATAAAACGAGCTATTACGGGTGTACTCTTCGTTGCCATCTTGGTAGGGTGCATCCTTTATGACGCATTCAGCTTTGGTATTCTGTTCACCGCTATCAGCGCACTGACCATTTATGAGTTCGGACAGCTGGTAAATATGCGCGCAGAAGGAGTGAAGATAAACAAGACCATTAATATGCTCGGCGGGGCTTACCTATTCCTTGCAATCATGGGATTCTGCATTGATGCGGCCGATTCGAAGATATTCATCCCGTATGTGCTTTTATTGCTTTACATGATGATTAGCGAGTTGTATCTGAAAAAGGAAAACCCGGTACTTAACTGGGCTTATTCTATGCTTAGCCAACTTTATATCGGACTGCCTTTTGCTTTGCTGAATGTATTGGCATTCCATAACGATCCGGGATCAGAATACAGTAGCGTAAGTTACAATCCTATCCTACCGCTATCTATCTTTATTTTCCTCTGGCTGAATGACACGGGAGCCTATTGCATCGGTTCATTGATCGGCAAACACCGGTTGTTTGAACGTATCTCTCCCAAGAAATCATGGGAAGGTTCTATCGGCGGCGGAGTGGTAGCAATCGGAGTATCTTTTATACTCGCTCACTACTTCCCATTTATGTCAATGATTGAATGGGCAGGACTGGCACTGGTGGTTGTTATATTCGGTACATGGGGTGACCTGACGGAGTCGTTATTGAAACGCCAGTTGCACGTTAAGGATTCGGGAACCATTCTTCCGGGACACGGTGGGATGCTCGACCGCTTTGACAGTTCCCTGATGGCTATACCGGCAGCAGTCGTTTATCTATATGCATTAACATGGTTCTAACGGGGGATTCTTTCTCAATCGATTAGAGCTGAAACAAAATACAAAAGGTCGGGAACTTCTACGGAAGTATCCCGACCTTTTTCACACACAGTAAATCATAGTTAGGTTATCGGATCGAAGAAGTGGAATGAACATCCTTTGCTGCTTCCGGTACACCGACCGGATGATCCAGATCAAGCACAATCACTCTTCCTTCTCCATGTTCTCTTGAGTTTATTGTCACCTTAAACCCTTTGGGTGCTACCCAGGAATCTTTCGGCGTAGGGAAGAACTTTTCCAGATTATAAGAAACTCGTCCCCATCCCCAATAGTCAGTCACATCCTCATACGTATTATAACGCAGTTCCAAATGTATGTAACCATCTTCATCCACATTCAATGTTCCCGGTTCTGACGGTTCGCCCGGCTCTCCCGGTTCCATCTTATTTTGCACAAGGCTGATACGATGTTTCTCCGAACGAGGCAACTCCTGACGGAAAATTACGTTCAGGAACTTTCCTCCCAACCACATATCACCCTGATAAATCAGAATAGGATCATTTCCGAATTCTTCCGCTTCTTCCTCTGTCGACATATCTTCCACTTCCTTTGTCAACAGTTCCTGTATCCCTTCCATCTTCACCTGAACTCCTTTTCCTCCTTCCATGTCATACAAAGGATTGAAAAAAGCCACGACACGTTCACCATCCACCGGTTTAAACCAAGGAATAGAAGTAGCAACCGGATCAATCACCCCCCAATTATCACCTTCCAAATAATATCCTCCTCCACCGGTTGCACGAACAGTCGCCCAGTCCCAGCTGAAATCTCCAATAGAATAACCATCATCATCACATGATTGCAACATTGGTACTAATGCCAATAATAAGATTCCTAAAAGCCACTTAAATTTTTTCATATCTTTTTCCTTTCTTTATTTTAGTCTTCTGCTTTATAAATAAAAAAGCCGTGCATTTACTGCATCGGCTTTACGTTTATTCAGAAAAAGAAAGTTATTTTTTCAACAAACGCAGCATTTCACGAGCTGCATGACGGGGAGCACCGGCAGGTCCTAACCGTTCGGCTACATATTCATACCCCGAAAGCATCTCATTTCTATATGCTTCATTTTCAATGATATTTCTCAATTCGTTCTGCATATTCTTCACGGTCATCGTATCCGCCACCAGTTCCTTTACCACTTCACGGTCAGCAATCAAATTAACCAACGAAATAAATCTCACAGTTAAGATATGACGCCGCAAAAAAGAAACCACTTTCCCGATCGGAGTGTAATAACAAACCACTTGAGGAACACGAAACAATGCCGTCTCAAGCGTAGCTGTACCCGAAGTAACTAAAGCTACATCTGCATGCTGCAACAGGCTATAAGTCTGATCGAAAATGATTTTCACTTTCGCTTCTCCTACATATTGTTTATAATACTCGGGAGCAATGGCAGGTGCACCGGCCAAGACAAGCTGATAGTCGGGAAAAGCGGAAGCAGCCTTCAACATATCCGGCAGATTATCTTTGATTTCCTGTTTCCGGCTACCGGCAAGAAGAGCGATAATCGGCTTATCCTCCAATTGGTTCTCCGCAATAAAGTGCTCCTTATTTTTCGGATGAGCTGCCTGATAGGCTGCCACCTCATCCACGGTAGGGTTTCCTACATAGTGAATGGGGTATTGATGCTTTCCTTCGAAGAATTCCACTTCAAAAGGAAGAATGGAGAAAAGCTCATCTACATCTCGTTTTATATTCTTGATACGGTATTCTTTCCACGCCCATATCTTCGGAGAAATATAATAGTAAACCGGTATCTGTGTCTTTGCATGGACAAACTTGGCAATATCAAGATTGAATCCCGGATAATCTACCAGAATAACAACGTCCGGTTCCCAGGAAACGATGTCTTCTTTGCAACGCTTCATATTTGCAAAGATAGTGCGCAGATGGAGTAATACAGGGATAAATCCCATGTATGCCAACTCCTTATAGTGCTTTACCATCGTTCCTCCGACAGCCGCCATCAAGTCACCTCCGAAAAAACGGAAATCAGCCTGCGGGTCTTCTGCCTTTAAGGCAGCCATCAGATGAGAGGCGTGCAAGTCGCCGGAAGCTTCACCGACAATCAGATAATACTTCATAGAGTTGAGAGTTGAGAGTTGAGAGTTGAGAGGGATAGATGACTAACAGGGCGTCATGCTTTCTTTTTCAAATTTCAACTAATTAAACCATTTATTAAGTTCGTCCATAAAGTGATAAGCCGTCACGTCAACCGTAGTTGGGGTGATAGCAACATAGCCATTTGCCAAAGCCCAATGATCGTTCTTCTCGTTTTCAGGTTCATGATCGGTAAATTCACCGGTCAGCCAGAAATAGTTAGGATCATTCAGACGAGGGCAGGCAGCCCATTCATTCGTCCAACGTCCTTTCGCCTGTTCACAGATTTTCACTCCTTTTATATCGGCTGTATCGGGGAAGTTCACATTCAGACAAGTTAAAGGAGGAAGTCCTTTTTCCAAGATCATGGCAGCGATGCTGCGGATATAAGGTCCGGCAGCTTCAAAATCAGCATCGGGTGCATGATTGCACAAGGAGAAGCCAATAGAAGGAATTCCATTCAAACAGCCCTCAAACACCACTCCCATCGTACCGGAATAATGCACGTTAGTGGCAGAGTTATCTCCATGATTGATACCGCCGACTATCAGATCCGGTGTCCGGTCGAGCACTGTGTTCCGTGCCAATTTGATACAATCGGTCGGTGTTCCCGAACATTTATAAACAGTTAAACCGACTTCTTTCTTTACTAACTGGTAATGAACAGGCTGCGTCACCGTCAGCGCACAACCACTGCCCGAGCGCGGAGCATCAGGTGCCATTACCACAATATCTCCCAAAGGGCGAAGAAACTTCACCAGTTCATTAATCCCTTTAGCCATCACGCCATCGTCATTTGAAACAAGTATCAACGGCTTTTCATTTTCCATATCTTCAATCCTTTCCTTTTTTATATTCGCACAAAAGTAACAAAAAGAAGCCGTACCGCCAAACACCTCCCTACATCAGATCGAAAAGTCTCTTTCCGCCCCACTCCTACCCGTTTACAAATCTTAATCTTCTGCAAGCGAGCAAAAAAAGAAATAGATATCCAATATAAATATGTATATTTGCAAGCTCGTTAAAGAGAAAAGAAGATGATGAACCTGTTGAAGTTTTGTAACCGTTTCGTCCGACAGTTATTAACAAAACAGGCGACTTATCAACAGAAATTGCAAAGTTTCTCTTTTTTCGTAGGCGCTCTAAGGATTTATCACTTATTTCGCTGCCAATAAATTTAGAGAATATGGGAAAAATTATTGCTTTGGCCAATCAAAAAGGCGGTGTAGGAAAGACAACGACTACGATTAATCTCGCAGCTTCACTTGCTACACTGGAAAAAAAGGTACTCGTAGTAGATGCCGACCCGCAAGCTAATGCCTCTTCCGGTTTGGGAGTAGACATCAAGCAGTCGGAATGCACTATCTATGAATGTATTATTGACAGAGCCAACGTACAGGACGCTATCCTTGATACGGAGATTGATTCTTTGAAAGTAATCTCTTCGCACATCAATCTCGTAGGAGCAGAGATTGAAATGCTGAACCTCCCAAACCGAGAAAAGATACTAAAAGAAGTACTCACGCCTTTGAAGAAAGAATATGACTATATTCTGATAGACTGTTCTCCTTCATTAGGACTAATCACGATCAACGCCCTAACGGCAGCCGACTCCGTGATTATCCCCGTTCAAGCTGAATATTTTGCTCTTGAAGGTATCAGCAAATTGTTGAATACCATCAAAATCATCAAGTCGAAACTGAATCCGGCTTTAGAAATCGAAGGTTTCTTACTGACAATGTATGATTCTCGTCTGCGTCAGGCTAATCAGATTTACGACGAAGTGAAACGTCATTTCCAGGAACTGGTATTCAACACCGTTATTCAACGAAATGTGAAATTGAGCGAGGCTCCCAGCTACGGTGTCCCGACCATCCTTTACGATGCGGAATCTACCGGCGCCAAAAATCACCTGGCCCTTGCTAAAGAGATTATCAACCGAAATAAATAAAAGAAAGAAGAAGATATGGCAACACAAAAAAGAAATGCATTAGGACGTGGTCTCGACGCCTTGCTCTCAATGGATGATGTGAAAACCGAAGGGTCTTCTTCCATTAATGAAATAGAGCTGGCAAAGATTACTGTCAATCCCAACCAGCCCCGCCGTGAGTTTGACGAAACAGCATTGCAGGAACTGGCTGATTCCATTGCGGAAATCGGTATCATCCAACCTATCACTTTACGCAAACTCTCGGACGATGAGTATCAGATCATCGCGGGAGAGCGTCGTTATCGTGCATCACAAAGAGCAGGACTGAAAACAATCCCTGCTTATATACGCACTGCCGACGACGAAAACATGATGGAAATGGCGCTGATTGAAAATATCCAGCGTGAAGACCTGAATGCCGTAGAAATCGCACTTGCCTACCAGCATCTGCTCGATCAGTACGAACTGACACAGGAACGTCTTAGCGAACGTATCGGAAAGAAACGAACGACGATCGCCAACTACCTGCGCTTACTGAAATTGCCGGCTCCAATACAGATGGCCCTGCAAAACAAGCAGCTGGACATGGGACATGCCCGTGCGCTGATTTCATTAGGCGACCCTAAACTACAAGTTAAAATATTCGAAGAAATACAAGAACACGGATATTCAGTCCGCAAAGTAGAAGAAATTGTTAAATCATTAAGCGAAGGAGAAGCTGTGAAAAGCGGCACACGGAAAATAACACCCAAACGTGGCAAACTTCCTGAAGAATTCAACTTATTGAAGCAACAACTCTCCGGCTTTTTCAACACCAAGGTACAACTCACCTGCTCTGAAAAGGGAAAAGGAAAGATCAGTATTCCTTTCGGGAACGAGGAGGAACTGGAACGTATCATGGAAATCTTCGATACGCTAAAGAAGTAAATGACAAGAAAAAGTAAGAAATATCAGTTACTAGTCAGCGCCCTGCTTCTCTGTTTTTTACAGGTGGCAGGGATTGATGTGTATGCACAATCCACTGTTACTCCGGCATGGAAAGATACAACAATCATACAGCGCGAAGCGCCGAAAGCCCGTGCACGAAGGCATCGTGATCCGATTATACAGGACTCGGTGAAGAAGGATTCTATCCAAATCATACCATCCAAAGAACTTCCGGCCATCGACAGTTTGTCAGCTGCTAAAATACAGATAGCGGACAGCTTGGATGCAGCCAACAAGAAAGAGCTGAAAAAGATAGAGCAACCTGCCTCCATTGTTGTAAAGACCGACACTGTGCCGCCACCAGCTCAAGATATTAACAAGAAAATATTTATCCCGAATCCGACCAAAGCAACGTGGCTGGCAGTCGTATTCCCCGGTGGAGGACAGATTTACAACCGTAAATACTGGAAATTACCTATTATATATGGAGGATTTGCTGGTTGTGCTTACGCCTTAAGTTGGAACGGTAAGATGTACAAAGACTATTCGCAAGCCTATCTGGACATTATGGACAGCAATCCGAATACGAAAAGTTACGAAGATTTGTTGCCCCCGAACTCCACTTATAATGAGGAGCAGCTAAAAAACACACTAAAAAGAAGAAAAGATATGTTCCGTCGTTATCGGGACCTTAGTATATTTGCATTTATCGGAGTTTACCTGATCTCTATCATCGACGCTTATGTAGATGCGGAGTTATCCAACTTCGATATAACCCCCGACTTGAGTATGAAAGTAGAGCCGGCCGTTATTGATAATAACAACCAGTTCCGCTCCAACAGTTTTAAAAACAAGTCGGTTGGTCTGCAATGCGTATTACGATTTTAAAAAACACAATTTAGATTGATCTTATTATTGAAGCATGAAGAAATTAGTTAACTATTGTTCGATTATTTTTCTTTTACTAGTGGCCACGTCGCAGGTAAAAGCGCAAAGTGTAGATGTAGTGATTCGTGAAAATGGAACTGAACGCAAAGAAAGCATCGACCTGCCTAAAAGTATGACTTATCCACTTGACAGTCTATTGAATGACTGGAAAGCTAAAAATTATATTGATTTAGGCAAGGATTGCAGTACGGCTGAAATCAATCCTTTATTCAGTGACTCTGTCTATATCGACCGCTTGTCACGCATCCCGGCCATCATGGAAATGCCTTATAATGATATTATCCGCAAATTCATCGATATGTATGCAGGACGCTTGCGCAATCAGGTTTCTTTCATGCTAAGTGCCTGCAACTTCTATATGCCGATCTTTGAAGAAGCACTGGATGCATACGGACTTCCACTGGAACTAAGATATCTGCCGATTATCGAATCTGCGTTGAACCCATCAGCCGTATCACGTGCAGGTGCTTCCGGTCTGTGGCAATTTATGATTGGTACAGGTAAGATCTATGGTTTGGAATCAAACAGCCTGGTAGATGAACGCCGTGACCCGATTAAAGCGACTTGGGCTGCCGCACGTTACCTCAAAGAAATGTATGATATCTATGGAGACTGGAACCTGGTAATTGCTGCTTATAACTGTGGCCCCGGTACAATCAATAAGGCAATCCGCCGTGCCAATGGCGAAACTGATTATTGGAAAATCTACAATTATCTGCCTAAAGAAACACGTGGCTATGTGCCTGCCTTTATCGCTGCCAACTATGTGATGACTTACTACTGCGATCACAATATCTGCCCGATGGAAACTAATATTCCGGCAAGTACTGACACAGTGCAAGTAAACAAAAATCTGCACTTCGAACAAATCGCTGACCTTTGTAATGTACCTCTGGATCAGATCAAGAGTCTGAATCCGCAATATAAGAAGCAAATGATTCCGGGTGACAGCAAACCTTATACGTTAAGACTGCCTATTGACGCGATCAGTACTTTTATCGATAAGCAAGATACGATTTATACGCATCGTGCCGATGAGTTGTTCCGCAACCGGAAAACTGTTGCTGTAAAGGATATTACACCTGCAACCCGCAAAACGACATCAGCAGTTGCCGGTAAGGGAAATCTGACCTATTATACAATAAAAAGTGGAGACACTTTATCCACTATTGCCAGAAAGTATGGTGTCACAATTAAGGATATACAAAGGTGGAATGGAATGTCTAGCACTAAAATTGCAGCAGGAAAACGATTGAAAATATACAAATAAATAACTTCCTGCTTGCATCGTTCGGAAATTTGCTTATTTTTGCAGAACTAAGCAAGTGAAAGGATAACAATTATGGATAATCTGGCCCCCAAAGAAATAGCTGACGAAGAGATGATTAATCAGGCGTTCCACGAACTACTGAATGATTATCTCAATACTAAGCATCGCAAAAAAGTTGAAATCATTACGAAGGCTTTCAACTTTGCCAATCAGGCGCATAAAGGTATCAAACGCCGTTCGGGCGAACCTTATATTATGCACCCAATTGCCGTTGCCAGCATTGTATGCAATGAAATAGGTCTCGGTTCCACTTCTATATGTGCAGCCTTGCTGCATGATGTGGTAGAGGACACTGATTACACAGTGGAAGACATCGAGAATATCTTTGGTCCGAAGATCGCCCAGATTGTGGACGGACTGACTAAAATATCCGGTGGAATCTTCGGTGACCGCGCTTCGGCACAGGCAGAGAACTTCAAGAAGTTGCTGCTCACCATGTCGAGCGACATCCGGGTCATTCTTATCAAGATAGCAGACCGCTTGCACAACATGCGTACCCTTGGTTCCATGTTACCCAACAAGCAATATAAGATTGCAGGCGAAACGCTTTACATCTATGCTCCACTTGCCAACCGCTTGGGGCTTTATAAGATAAAAACGGAGCTTGAGAATCTAAGCTTCAAATATGAACATCCCGAAGAATATGCGGAAATAGAGGAGAAGTTGAATGCTACTGCCGCTGAACGTGACAAGGTTTTCAACGACTTCACGGCCCCGATTCGTACCCAACTGGATAAGATGGGATTGAAATACCGGATACTTGCCCGTGTAAAATCAATCTATTCCATCTGGAACAAGATGCAGACCAAACATGTTCCTTTCGAAGAAATATACGATTTACTGGCTGTTCGAATCATCTTCGAACCACGTAATGAAGAAGAAGAGCTCAATGACTGTTTCGATATCTACGTTTCTATCTCCAAGATATACAAACCCCACCCGGACCGTTTGCGCGATTGGGTTAGCCATCCTAAAGCTAATGGTTATCAGGCATTGCACGTCACTCTGATGGGTAACAACGGACAATGGATTGAAGTCCAGATTCGTAGTGAACGGATGAATGACGTTGCCGAACAAGGTTTCGCAGCCCACTGGAAATACAAAGAAGGAGGAGGCAGCGAGGATGAAGGTGAATTGGAAAAATGGTTAAGAACGATTAAGGAGATATTAGATGATCCGCAACCGGATGCCATTGACTTTCTGGATACCATTAAGCTAAATTTATTTGCTTCTGAAATATTCGTGTTCACTCCTAAAGGCGAACTGAAGACTATGCCGCAGAACTCTACGGCTCTCGACTTTGCATTTTCCCTGCACACGGATATTGGTAGCCATTGTATTGGCGCCAAAGTCAATCATAAATTAGTGCCGTTGAGCCACAAATTGCAAAGTGGTGACCAAGTTGAAATCCTTACTTCAAAATCGCAACGCGTACAACCGCAATGGGAAGTTTTTGCAACCACTGCCCGTGCCCGCGCCAAGATAGCAGCCATTCTCCGCAAAGAGCGTAAAGCAAACCAGAAGATAGGAGAAGAAATCCTTAGTGAGTTTCTGAAAAAGGAGGAAGTCCGTCCGGAAGAAGCTGTTATCGAAAAGCTACGCAAACTGCATAATGCCAAGAATGAGGAAGAACTGCTGGCTGCCATTGGCAGTAAAGCAATCGTTTTGGGAGAAGCGGACAAGAATGAACTGAAAGAAAAGCAAACCAGTAACTGGAAGAAATATCTGACTTTCTCTTTCGGCAATAGCAAAGAGAAGCAGGAAGAGAAAGAACCGCAGGAAAAAGAAAAGATCAACCCGAAAGAGGTGCTCAAACTGACGGAAGAAAGTTTGCAGAAGAAATATATCATGGCCGAATGTTGCCATCCTATTCCCGGTGATGATGTATTGGGATATGTGGATGAAAACGACCGGATCATTATCCACAAACGCCAATGCCCTGTTGCCGCCAAACTGAAGAGCAGTTATGGCAACCGTATATTAGCAACAGAATGGGATACACACAAAGAATTATCTTTCCTGGTATATATATATATAAAAGGTATAGACAATATGGGACTTTTGAATGAAGTCACCCAGGTTATCTCCAGGCAGCTCAATGTAAATATCCGTAAGCTAACCATCGAAACCGAAGATGGTATCTTTGAAGGAAAAATTCAGTTATGGGTACATGATGTGGATGATGTAAAAACCATCTGCAACAATCTGAAGAAAATACAGAATATCAAACAGGTGAGCCGTGTAGAAGAATAGCTTTCAAACGGTAAATAAGAAAACGATGAACGGTGAATAAGTTGCAGTATCATGCAAATTGTTCACCGTTCATTTTGTTATGAGGTTTCTTGCCTATCGAATCCATGATCGATTAGCATTTATTTATTCCCGTCCATCCAATTCGCGTTTAATAGCCAAAAGCTCTTCTTTTATCGCTTTCAGCTTATTTACAATCTCATAATTACGAACCGTAGCTTCTTTATTATCCTTCAAACGTTGCCGGGCACCGGGAAGTGTCATGCCCTTTTCTTTTACCAAATGATAGATAAGACCGATCGTTTCTACGTCTTCTTTGCGGTACTGACGTATTCCTCTTCCCGCTGTCTTAGGAGAGATTTGCGGAAATTCCTTTTCCCAAAAACGGAGCAATGACGGATTGACTCCGAACATGTCGGCAACCTCCCCTATTGAATAATATAGCTTCAATTCTTTGTCTGTATTAAGCATAACACTCCTGTTTTAAGATTTTAATCGAATACTTTACCATGATTGGCTGCCAACTGAATCATCTTTTCATAATCTTCGGCACTCAAATCCATGAAATAATAATTGACCGGATTCACTACCTGCCCTTTCACGTGCACTTCATAATGCAGATGCGGACCGGTACTTTTTCCTGTACTACCCACTTTTCCGATAATCTCACCACGTACCACTTTCTTTCCGACTTTCGTATTAAATCCCTGCAAGTGAGCATACCGAGTGAGATACCCGAAGCCATGATCTATCTCAATGGTATTACCATATCCGGTTTCCCATCCCACTTTCACCACTGTTCCGTTTCCGGTAGCATATACATCCGTTCCCGGATGAGCAGAGAAGTCCATGCCTGCATGGAACTTTGTCGTACCATAAATAGGATCGATACGTGTACCATAACCGGATGCTGTCTGACGAAGATCCTTATTCGAAATAGGCTGTATGGCCGGAATACATTTCAGCATCTCATCGTGGTTCTTACACATATCAATCACATCATCGAAAGATTTCGACTGAATATAAAGCCTTTTGGAAAGCACGTCCAACTTTTGAGTCGTATTCACCACCAGCTTGGCATTCGCCAAATCCATCAGTTCTTCGTAACGGTTCGTCCCGCCATAACCTGCCTGACGAATAGCCGGAGAAACAGGATCTGCCTGTAAAATCACCCGATACAGATTATCGTCACGTTGCTGAATATCCTGAAGCACCCCCATAGCGTCGTCCAAACGCCGGGAAAGCACATTGTACTGCGCCAAAAGACGGCTGTTTTCAATTCTTAATTCCTTCTCTGACGGAGAACCAAAAATCAAAAGCAATACAATAAAGCAACCTGCTCCCAACCCCATTCCATAGAAAAGCCGACGCAGGATACTAAGCGCACGCTGCCGTACGGTAGGGTAAATTCGATCATAAGTCTGGGTCTGTGGATTATAGATGTAGTATACTTTGCGCATCTTTTTGGAAATATTTCGCTTGTTAATACGGCAAAAGTAATAAAAACAAGCTATCTTTGCACAGTTTTTACGAATTTATGAGTTGTGATTTATGATTTATTGGGGATTCTTCCCCTCTCTCATATCCCACAGCCCATAATTCATAATTCATAAATCATAATTCTTCATTATATGTTGACTGCAAAAGAGATCAGAGATTCATTCAAGAATTTCTTTGAGTCGAAAGGACACCACATCGTTCCCTCGGCTCCGATGGTGATTAAAGATGACCCTACCCTGATGTTTACGAACGCGGGTATGAACCAGTTTAAAGATATTATTTTGGGTAACCATCCGGCGAAATACCAAAGAGTCGCGGACTCGCAAAAATGTTTGCGTGTAAGCGGAAAGCATAATGACCTGGAAGAAGTAGGACACGATACGTACCACCACACCATGTTTGAAATGCTTGGTAACTGGTCGTTCGGCGATTACTTCAAGAAAGAAGCGATCAGCTGGGCGTGGGAATATCTGGTAGAAGTCTTGAAACTGAATCCGGAACATCTCTATGCAACCGTATTTGAAGGAAGTCCCGAAGAAGGATTGAGCCGTGACGACGAAGCTGCTTCTTATTGGGAACAGTTCTTGCCAAAGGATCACATCATCAACGGTAACAAACACGACAACTTCTGGGAAATGGGTGATACAGGACCTTGCGGACCTTGTTCCGAAATCCATATCGACCTCCGTCCTGCTGAAGAACGCGCCAAGATCTCCGGTCGCGACCTCGTGAACCACGATCATCCGCAGGTAATTGAAATCTGGAATCTCGTATTCATGCAATACAACCGCAAAGCAGATGGCAGCCTTGAGCCGCTTCCTGCAAAGGTTATTGACACCGGTATGGGATTCGAACGCCTTTGTATGGCTTTACAAGGAAAAACATCCAACTACGATACAGACGTATTCCAGCCAATGCTGAAAGCTATTGCAGCTATGTCGGGTACAGAATACGGAAAAGATAAGCAGCAGGACATCGCCATGCGTGTAATTGCCGACCATATCCGTACTATTGCATTCTCTATCACAGACGGTCAGTTGCCTTCTAACGCGAAAGCTGGTTATGTGATCCGCCGTATCCTTCGCCGTGCTGTTCGTTACGGATATACTTTCCTCGGACAGAAACAGGCATTTATGTATAAGTTGCTTCCTGTATTGATTGATAACATGGGAGAAGCTTATCCTGAGCTGGTTGCACAAAAGACACTGATTGAAAAAGTAATCAAGGAAGAAGAAGAATCATTCCTCCGCACTTTGGAAACTGGTATCCGTCTATTGGATAAGACAATGGAAGATACCAAAGCCAATGGAAAAACTGAAATCAGCGGTAAAGATGCCTTTACTTTATATGATACATTCGGTTTCCCGCTCGACTTGACAGAGCTGATTCTCCGTGAAAACGGAATGACTGTCAACATTGAAGAGTTCAATGAAGAAATGCAGCAACAGAAACAGCGTGCACGTAATGCCGCCGCCATCGAAACAGGTGACTGGATTGTACTGAAAGAAGGGACTACTGAATTCGTTGGTTACGATTACACTGAATACGAGGCTTCTATCCTTCGTTACCGTCAGATCAAACAAAAGAACCAGACATTGTATCAGATTGTACTCGACTATACTCCATTCTATGCAGAAAGTGGTGGTCAGGTCGGTGATACCGGTGTATTGGTAAGCGAGTTCGAAACGATTGAAGTGGTCGATACAAAGAAAGAGAATAATCTTCCGATACATATTACCAAAAAGTTACCCGATCATCCGGAAGCTCCGATGATGGCTTGTGTAGATACCGACAAACGTGCTGCCTGCGCAGCTAATCACTCGGCGACCCACTTGCTGGATGCTGCTTTACGTGAAGTATTGGGTGAACACATCGAACAGAAAGGTTCATTGGTTACACCGGATTCATTACGTTTCGACTTCTCTCACTTCCAGAAAGTGACCGATGAAGAAATCCGTAAAGTTGAACATATCGTCAATGCAAGAATCCGCGCTAATATCCCATTGAAAGAATATCGCAATATTCCTATCGAGGAAGCTAAGGAGTTGGGGGCTATCGCTCTTTTTGGTGAAAAGTATGGCGACAGAGTTCGTGTGATCCAGTTCGGCACTTCTATCGAGTTCTGCGGTGGTACACACGTAGCTGCAACCGGAAATATCGGTATGGTAAAAATCATCTCCGAAAGTTCTGTTGCTGCCGGCGTTCGCCGTATTGAAGCTTATACTGGAGCACGCGTGGAAGAAATGCTGGATACAATACAAGATACACTTAGCGACTTGAAGGCTCTCTTCAACAATGCTCCTGATTTGGGTATTGCAATCCGCAAATATCTGGATGAAAATGCAGGATTGAAGAAGCAGGTGGAAGACTTCATGAAAGAAAAAGAAGCAGCACTGAAGGAAAGACTGTTGAAGAATATACAAGAAATTCACGGCATCAAAGTGGTTAAGTTCTGTGCTCCGCTACCGGCAGAAGTAGTGAAGAATATCGCTTTCCAACTTCGTGGTGAGATTACAGAAAACTTGTTCTTCGTTGCCGGAAATATAGATAACGGAAAACCGATGCTGACAGTCATGCTTAGCGACAATCTGGTTGCGAGTGGTCTGAAAGCTGGCAATTTAGTGAAAGAAGCTGCCAAACTAATTCAAGGCGGTGGCGGTGGTCAGCCTCACTTTGCAACCGCAGGAGGTAAAAACACTGACGGACTACCGGCAGCTGTTGAAAAAGTACTGGAGCTAGCAGGAATCTAAAAGTAAATGAAAAGGAGTCTAATAAAAAGATAATAGGCTCGTTTTACATAAAGATTTAAAATTAGGCGCAGATTACGCGAATTACACGGATTTTTTATTCTTAAAACCGTGTAATCTACGAAATCCGCGCCTAAATATTACACTAATCGAGGCACCGATAAGCACTGTCCGGCACCGAGGAATATCGACCGGATGTAGAAGTCTATTTGTCTCTCTTAAAAAATATTAAGCCTATAATTTAGGCTTGTCACAGTTTTTTTCTACCTTTGTGACCAGATTAATTATTTTTCTTATCCTTCAAATAAATAAAATAAGTAATCACTAATACCTAAAGAATGATGAGAACACCTGCTTATCTATGCCTGCTGTTAACCTGCATGCTCATTTCTTGTACCCCTACGCAAGAAAAACACGAAATAGATTACACATCTTATGTAAATCCATTTATCGGAACAGACTTCACTGGAAACACTTATCCTGGTGCCCAAGCTCCTTTCGGCATGGTGCAACTTAGCCCGGACAACGGACTCCCCGGATGGGACCGTATCTCCGGTTATTTCTATCCGGACAGTACGATTGCCGGTTTCAGCCACACACATCTTTCCGGCACTGGAGCGGGAGATTTGTATGACATCTCTTTCATGCCTGTCACCCTTCCCTACAAAGAAGCGGAAGCACCGCTTGGCATCCATTCTAAATTCTCCCACAAGGATGAAAGTGCTCATGCCGGTTATTATCAAGTACGCCTGACTGATTATAACATCAACGTCGAACTGACTGCCACCGAGCGTTGTGGTATCCAACGTTATACGTTTCCGGAAGCCCAATCTGCTATCTTCTTAAATCTGAAGAAAGCCATGAACTGGGATTTTACCAACGATTCTCATATCGAAGTCGTAGACTCCGTCACCATTCAAGGTTACCGTTTCTCCGACGGCTGGGCACGCGATCAACACATCTATTTCCGCACCCGATTCTCCAAGCCTTTTGAGAAAATGGAACTGGACACAACTGCCATCATCAAAGACAATAAACGTATCGGCACCGCTGTTATCGCCCGCTTCGATTTCAATACCCAAAAGGATGAACAGATATTAGTAAACACTGCCATTTCCGGTGTCAGTATGGAAGGAGCAGCCAAAAACCTGCAAGCTGAAGTCCCCGAAAATGACTTCGACAAATACTTGGCGGAAACAAAAGCAAACTGGAACCGCCAGCTCGGAAAGATTGAAATAAAAAGCGATAATGAGAACGATAAAGTAAACTTCTACACCGCTCTCTATCACTCAATGATTGCTCCAACTATTTACAGTGATGTAGACGGAGCTTACTACGGCCCCGATAAGAAAGTGCACCAAGCCGACGGCTGGGTTAATTATAGCACTTTCTCCCTATGGGATACATACCGTGCCGCCCACCCGCTCTTTACTTATACCGAACCCGAGCGTGTAAACGACATGGTGAAATCCTTCATCGCCTTCTACGAACAGAATGGCCGCCTACCGGTGTGGAACTTCTACGGAAGTGAAACAGACATGATGATCGGTTATCATGCTGTTCCTATTATTGTAGACGCCTATCTGAAAGGAATCGGCGACTTCGACGCAAAGAAAGCCTTGGATGCTTGCATAGCAACGGCTAATCTGGATAATTACCGCGGCATCGGACTCTACAAAGAATTAGGATACATACCTTACAACGTAACAGACCACTACAACGCAGAAAACTGGTCGTTATCCAAAACACTGGAATACGCTTTCGATGACTATTGCATTGCCGAAATGGCGAAGAAGATGGGCAAACAAGACATTACGGACGAATTTTACAAACGTTCTCAAAACTATAAGAATGTATATAACCCCGCTACTTCTTTCATGCAGCCACGTGACGACAAAGGCATCTTTATCAAGGACTTCAAAGCCGATGACTATACGCCACACATCTGCGAAAGCAACGGATGGCAATACTTTTGGTCTGTACAGCATGACATTAACGGACTGATCGACCTTGTAGGAGGTAAAAACCGATTTGCCGAAAAACTGGACAGTATGTTCACCTATCATCCGGCAGCAGATGACGAACTACCTATCTTCAGCACGGGCATGATAGGACAATATGCGCATGGCAATGAACCGAGCCATCATGTTATTTATCTGTTCAATGCTATAGGACACGAAAATCGCACACAAGAATATGTGGCCAAAGTGATGAACGAGCTCTACAAGAACGAACCAGCCGGTCTTTGTGGCAACGAAGATTGCGGACAGATGTCAGCATGGTATGTATTCAGTGCGATGGGATTCTACCCCGTCAATCCCGTCAGTGGAAAATACGAGATAGGTACTCCCCTATTCCCGGAAATGCAATTACATCTGGCGAATGGAAAGACTTTCACCGTACTGGCCCCCAAAGTGAACAAAGAAAATATCTATATCCAATCCATCAAAATAGATGGAAAACCGTATGACAAAACATATCTTACTCACGAGCAAATCATGAGTGGAGCAACTGTCGAATTCGAAATGAGTAACACCCCTAAAGCAATTGGAGTCATATTCGAAGAAAATAACCCATAAGCCAAACCTGAACAACCAATTGAGAGAATGAACGAAAACTTCGATATAACCTATAAAGCACTATTTCGCCAGTACTATCCCAGCCTGATTTTCTATGCAACCCGTCTGGTGGGAGAAGAAGAAGCAGAAGACGTAGTACAGGACGTATTTGTAGAATTATGGAAGCGGAAAGACCACATAGAGATAGGCGACCAAATCCAGGCCTTTCTCTATCGTGCCGTTTACACCCGTGCCCTTAATGTCTTGAAACACCGCAGTGTGGAAGACGGTTATTGTGTTGCCATGGAAGAAATCAACCAAAGACGCGCAGAATTCTATCAACCGGACAACAACGAAGTGATTCGGAGGATCGAAGACAAGGAACTCCGCAAGGAAATTCATGATGCAATTAATGAGCTCCCTGACAAATGCAAAGAGGTTTTCAAACTTAGCTATCTGCATGATATGAAAAACAAGGAAATAGCCGATATTCTCGGAGTTTCACTCCGCACGGTGGAAGCCCATATGTATAAGGCTTTAAAATACTTGCGTGGCCGACTCGATCCTCTTTGGGCGATTCTTTTCTTATTTTTATGGCGATTATAATAAGTGTTTTTGCGTTTTGAATTGTATTACTAATATGAAGGAAAAGAAAATGAGTAATCTGAGTGAAGAAATAATAAACAGATATCTGACAGGACAGTGTTCTGAAGAAGAGCTTATCGAGGTCAATGCCTGGATGAAGGAATCGGAAGAAAACGCCCGCCAGCTCTTTCGTATGGAAGAAATTTATCATTTGGGTAAATTCGACCAGTACACTGATGAACAACGGATACTTCGTGCGGAAAAACAACTCTATAAAAAGCTGGACGAAGAGAAAGGTAAACAGAGCAAAATACTAAGCATGCATCGCTGGATGAAATATGCCGCAGTGATTGCTGCAATGTTGGTCATGGGTGGTGGAATCGGATATTGGTTCTATCAAAGCGGAAACAATCAACAAATGATGGTCGCAGTAGCCAGCGAAGGCATTGTTAAGGAGGTAGTCTTGCCGGATGGTAGCAAGGTTTGGCTGAACAATGCAGCAACCTTGAAATATCCACGTGAGTTCTCCGAAAAGGAACGCAATGTCTACCTGGAAGGAGAAGCTTATTTTGAGGTCACCAAAAACCGCCATAAGCCATTCACCGTTCAAAGTGATGCAATACGCGTACGCGTACTGGGAACTACGTTCAATTTAAAATCCGATAAGCGTTGCCGGATAGCGGAGGCGACACTTATTGAAGGTGAGATTGAAGTAAAAGGCAATAAGGAAGAGGGGCAGATTATCCTCACTCCAGGGCAACGTGCGGAACTGAACAAAAATAATGGACGATTAACCGTAAAACAAGTGGATGCCAAATTGGATGCTGTTTGGCACGATAATCTGATTCCATTCCAAAAAGCAGATATCTTCACCATCACCAAAGCGCTGGAGCGTTTCTATGATGTGAAAATCATTCTATCTCCTGACATTCAGACGGGTAAAACTTACTCCGGTGTACTGAAAAGGAAATCGAATATCGAGTCAGTGTTAAAATCATTGCAAAACTCTATACCTATTGATTATAAAATTGTCGGAAACAATATCTTTATTTCTCCCAAATAAGAAGTAAAAGATGAACCGGCTAAAACTTAAAAGCTATTAATACCATGAAATTAAAAACATTCCTAATAGTAGGATGTTTAGGAGGTTTATTCACACTTAGCTCCTGTACAGCCCCCACTAATGTAAAAGACTATAGTGCTTACGTCAACCCTTTCATCGGTACCGGTGGACATGGTCATACCTTCCCCGGAGCGGTAGTTCCCCACGGGATGATTCAGCCCAGCCCGGACACCCGGATCGATGGTTGGGATGCTTGTTCCGGTTATTATTATGCCGACTCTACCATCAATGGTTTCTCTCACACACACGTCAGTGGTACAGGTTGTTGCGACTATGGAGATGTCTTGCTCATGCCAACCGTAGGTAAACAACAATATCGAACAACCGATCCCCAAAGCCAGCGACTGGCATACGCTTCCTCTTTCTCGCACAAGAATGAAATTGCAGAACCAGGATATTATTCTGTCTTTCTCGATACTTATCAGGTGAAAGCTGAAATTTCATCCACCAAACGAGGAGCAATCCATCGCTATACTTTTCCCGAAAACACCGAATCCGGATTTATCATCGACCTGGATTACAGCCTGCAACGACAGACTAACTCCGAGATGGAAATAGAAGTAATAAGCGATACGGAAATCTGTGGACATAAGAAAACAACTTATTGGGCTTTCGACCAATACATCAACTTCTACGCTAAATTTTCCAAACCATTCTCTTATACGCTCGTTACGGACTCTATTACCATGGACAATGGTAAACGACTTCCTGTCTGCAAAGCATTATTGCATTTCAACACCAGTAAAAACGAGCAGGTTCTTGTTAAAGTAGGTGTGTCCGCTGTCGATATTGCCGGTGCACGGAAGAACGTTGAATCAGAAATTCCCGGATGGGATTTCGAAAAAGTACGTAAAGACGCACGTACGGCATGGAATGAATATCTTTCCAAAATTGATATTACAACTTCCGATAAAGAAGATAAAGCCATCTTCTACACAGCCCTCTATCACACGGGAATCAGTCCAAATCTGTTCACTGATGCAGACGGACGTTATTTAGGAATGGATCTTGAAGTGCATCAAGGAGACACCCTTAATCCGATATACACAGTCTTTTCTTTATGGGATACTTTCCGTGCGCTACATCCGCTAATGACTATCATTGATCCTGATCTGAATAATCACTTTATCAATTCGTTAATTAAGAAACATCAGGAAGGTGGGATATACCCCATGTGGGACTTGGCTTCCAATTACACCGGCACTATGATTGGTTATCATGCTGTTCCGGTCATCGTGGATGCCTACATGAAAGGGTATCGCAATTTTGATGCCAAAGAGGCTTATAAAGCCTGCCTGCGTGCCGCCGAATATGACACTATCGGCATCAAATGTCCGGATTTGGTATTGCCTCATCTCATGCCTAAAGCAAAATATTATAAGAATGCCATCGGATATATCCCTTGTGACCGCGAAAACGAATCAGTGGCCAAAGCTCTGGAATATGCGTATGATGACTGGTGTATCTCTATCTTTGCAGAAGCAATGAGTGATTTTGAATCCAAAGCAAAGTATGAACGCTTCGCCAAGGCGTACGAATTTTATTTCGACAAATCAATCCGCTTCATGCGTGGACTGGACTCAAAAGGTGAATGGCGTACTCCATTCAATCCGCGTGCATCTACTCACCGCAGCGATGATTATTGTGAAGGAACAGCTTGGCAATGGACTTGGTTTGTGCCGCATGATGTAGAAGGATTAGTCAATCTGATGGGTGGAGAAGATGCTTTTGTCCAGAAACTCGATTCTTTATTCTCGGCCGATTCATCACTTGAAGGTGAGACAACCTCATCAGATATCAGCGGACTGATCGGGCAATATGCACATGGAAACGAACCAAGTCACCATGTGATCCATCTATATAACTACGTTAACCACCCTTGGAGAACTCAAGAGTTGGTGGATAGCGTTTACCGAAGTCAGTATACCAACAGTATAGACGGTCTTTCGGGCAATGAGGACTGCGGTCAGATGTCTGCCTGGTATATACTCAACTCTATGGGATTCTATCAAGTATGTCCCGGCAAGCCGGTATATTCCATCGGACGTCCTGCCTTCGACAAAGCAGTTATCAATCTGCCTGAAGGAAAGACTTTCAGTATTGTAGTAAAGAATAATGGGAAAAAGAATAAATACATTGAAAGTGTATCGCTGAACGGTAAGGCTCTAAACATTCCATTCTTTAACCATCAGGATATTGCGAATGGAGGAACGATGGAAATCAAGATGACCGATCATCCTACGAAATGGGGAGTCCTCTCTCCGGCTCTCTCCTCCAAAAAAGAGGAATGAGTTGGTACTACTGGCTGTTCAAATTGAATAAAAAAACAAAACCTTGAAAAATAAATTGGCTCAATTGATTTCTGATTCGATTGAGCCATAAATAATAAATAAGACCATGAAAAAGTATCTCCTATTAGTATGTGCATTAAGTTGTATCGTCTTTGCAAAAGCCAAAGACTGGACGCAGTATGTCAATCCGCTTATGGGTTCTCAATCTAGTTTCGAGTTATCAACAGGTAATACTTATCCGGCCATTGCCCGTCCATGGGGGATGAATTTCTGGACTCCACAGACAGGAAAGATGGGAGACGGATGGCAATACACTTATACGGCTAATAAGATTCGTGGATTTAAACAAACACATCAACCCAGTCCGTGGATTAATGATTACGGACAATTCTCTATTATGCCCGTAGTAGGCAAACCGGAATTCAATGAAGAGAAGCGTGCCAGTTGGTTTGCCCACAAAGGAGAAACCGCCACTCCTTATTATTATAAGGTATATCTTGCAGAGCATGATGTAGTGACAGAAATGACTCCAACCGAGCGTGCCGTTCTTTTCCGTTTCACTTTTCCGGAAAACGATCATTCGTATGTTGTAGTGGATGCCTTTGATAAGGGATCGTATATTAAGGTTATTCCGGAAGAAAACAAAATTATCGGTTCCACGACTCGCAACAGCGGTGGAGTTCCCGAAAACTTTAAAAATTACTTTATTATTGAATTCGACAAGCCTTTCACTTATAAAGCTACGGTAGCCAATGGCAATCTGCAGGAAAATGTTACCGAACAGACAACGGATCATGCCGGAGCCATTATTGGTTTCCAAACACATAAAGGCGAACAAGTACATGCAAGGATTGCTTCTTCTTTCATCAGTTTTGAACAGGCAGCTTTGAATATGAAAGAGTTGGGCAAAGATAATATTGAACAGCTAGCCAAGAAAGGAAAAGAAGCATGGAACCAAGTGTTAGGCAAGATAGAAGTAGAAGGAGGCAATCTCGATCAATATCGCACATTCTATTCTTGTTTATATCGTTCATTGCTCTTCCCACGCAAATTCTACGAACTGGATGCTGCCGGACAACCGGTTCATTACAGTCCTTATAATGGGCAAGTATTACCGGGATATATGTATACCGACACAGGCTTTTGGGATACTTTCCGTTGCCTATTCCCGTTATTGAACCTAATGTACCCGTCAGTCAACAAAGAAATGCAGGAAGGTCTGATCAATACATATAAAGAGAGCGGTTTCTTCCCGGAATGGGCAAGTCCGGGGCACAGAGGCTGTATGGTTGGTAACAACTCTGCTTCTGTCTTAGTGGATGCTTACATGAAAGGAGTGAAAGTGGACGATATAAAAACATTGTATGAAGGGCTGATTCACGGAACGGAGAATGTACATCCACAAGTATCATCAACAGGACGTCTGGGATATGAATATTACAATAAACAGGGTTACGTGCCTTATGATGTAAAAATCAATGAGAACGCCGCACGCACGTTGGAATATGCATACAATGACTGGTGTATCTACCAACTGGCAAAAGAACTTAAACGTCCGAAAAAAGAGATTAATCTTTTCGCAAAACGTGCCATGAACTACAAGAATCTTTTCGATAAGGAATCTAAGTTAATGCGTGGACGCAACGAAGATGGTACATTCCAATCTCCTTTTTCTCCACTGAAATGGGGAGACGCCTTTACGGAAGGAAATAGCTGGCACTATACTTGGTCTGTATTCCACGATCCTCAAGGATTGATTGACTTGATGGGCGGAAAAGAGATGTTTATCACTATGATGGATTCTGTTTTTGCCGTACCTCCTATTTTTGATGATAGCTACTACGGCCAAGTGATTCATGAAATCCGTGAAATGACTGTGATGAATATGGGTAACTATGCACATGGCAATCAACCGATTCAGCACATGATTTATTTATATGACTATGCAGGACAACCTTGGAAAGCCCAATACTGGTTGCGTCAAGTAATGGATCGTATGTACTCTCCTACTCCGGACGGCTATTGTGGAGACGAAGACAACGGACAAACTTCTGCCTGGTATGTATTCTCGGCATTAGGTTTCTATCCTGTTTGTCCGGGAACGGATGAATATATTATAGGTGCTCCGTTATTCAAGAAAGCTACACTCCATTTTGAAAATGGCAATAGTTTGGTTATTGATGCTCCGAATAACAGTAAGAAGAATTTTTATGTCAATTCGATGAATGTCAATGGTGCTGATTACACTAAAAATTATCTCCGACACGAAAATTTGCTCAAGGGAGGTACAATCAGTGTTGAAATGAACAATCAACCTAATCAGAATAGAGGAACTAAAGAAGAAGATATGCCCTATTCTTTCTCTAAGCAACAATAACCCCTATTCATAATCCGAACCATATTCCGTTTTCAGTTATGCAGTTCTTTCCGAAAGCTGCTATTCATCGAAATTACAGTAAAGCAATAGCTTGAAAGCAAAGATATTCGCTTTCAGGCTATTTTTCAATTACTTTTCACTACTTTTGCTCAACAAACGACATATAAATCATGGAAGAAAAAATTGATTTTGCAAAAGTCCCTTACCAGTATGCAATGTGCCTCAACCGACAATGCCCCAAAGCAAACACCTGCCTAAGACAACTCACCGAGCAAAGCGCACCGGAAAATATCAAGCATTGGATTATTATCAGCCCCAAACATCTGGCAAGTGTGGAAGGGGATTGTCCCCATTATCGTTCCAACAGAAAAGTACGATATGCGAAAGGATTTATCGGAATCTTGGAAAACCTCCCCTATAAACAGATGCAAACCGTTATCCTGCATTTGATGAGCTATTTAGGTCGCAGAACCTACTACCGCTCCCGCAAAGGTGAACGTCTGCTCTCCCCTTCCGAACAGCAACGCATATTAAATATTCTTAAGAGCTGCGGAGTTACCGCCCCGCAAGAGTTTGATGCATATGTGGAAGACTACGACTGGTAACAGTATCCCCCAATCGACATAAACGTAACATCAGCCCGGCACAACCGTCACATCCGAATAGAACTGTCGTCACCCAGAATCGACACAAGTGTCACACGGTGATGAAACGACTGTGCCATCGGCTTGGCACAACAGTGACACAGGGATGGCACAGTTGTGCCCGACCAGTGGCACATACTGTTGTCTTATTCTCTTATAACCTTTATCCCTGTTTCCTCTATCATACCTCCATATCCAACAAAGATGTCATCAGGTATTCTATCGTTATGATAAAAAAACAAAACCATGTAATCATAGGTTTTAACACCTTATGATTACATGGTTTCTTCCAAACTCACTTTATAGTATACCTAACAAAAACTAAGGAACAACCTCTAATATATCCTCTAATTTCTCGTTTAGCGTAATGACTAATTGTCCTGCAGCAATTCTGTCTTTCTGCGCCTGCGTCACTTTTATCTTTTTCAAGATGGACACACCACTTTCAGAACGTTTACAGTTCATCCTTTCCAGATTCGGACAACCAGAAATATCAATAACCGTCAATCTATTTTGCACTTCAAAGTCATATCCATAACTAGTCAATGGTATATTAAACGTTTTAAGCTTCGTTCCTGAAACTTTGACTGATTCAGGTGACGGAAATTTATAAGTTTCTTTATAACATAAGGGTTCTTCGTCAAATTTGGTGGTAAATTCTTTATCTCTTTATTTCCAAGTTAATAATTATCCCTTTTTACTCACTTT
>ENA-OQJZ01000230-OQJZ01000230.1-human-gut-metagenome-genome-assembly--contig:-NODE-230-length-45174-cov-3.651507_pt1 | contig 45174 bp, 41 predicted proteins | sample MGYA00242618_ERZ504785 | MGnify/ENA primary metagenome ERZ504785 (study PRJEB26092, sample SAMD00036354) | human gut metagenome | host: Homo sapiens | study: EMG produced TPA metagenomics assembly of...
CGGGCTGCGCCAAAGGAGAAGGAGGAAGTAAGGGATGAACAAATCAGAAATATGGAAGAATTACCGTTTTCCAATCATTTTATTATCAGGCATCATGATTGGCGCCGTCATCGGGGTGATATTTGGCGAAAAGGCAAAGGTTCTGGCTCCCCTGGGAGATATTTTTCTGAACCTGATGTTTACGATTGTGGTTCCAATGGTTTTTGTTTCCATATCCAGCGCAGTGGGGAACATGGTGAACATGAAACGGCTGGGGAAGATACTGAGCAGTCTGGTGATGGTATTTGTGATTACCGGTGCCATCGCAGGTGTCCTGGTGCTGGTGGTAGTAAATGTATTTCCGCCGGCGGCAGGCACCAGCATCCATTTTGCCAGCGCTGAGATGGAGGAAATGAGCGGAATCGGGGAAATGGTGGTAGGCGCACTGACGGTTGACGATTTTTCAGGGCTTATGAGCAGGAAGAACATGCTGCCCATCATTGTATTCGCCATTTTGTCCGGTTTCTGCGTCAGCGCCTGCGGAGGTGAGGACAGTCCTGTGGGAAGGATGCTCAATAACCTGAATTCAATTATCATGAAAATCGTGAGTATTATCATGCTGTACGCGCCGATTGGACTGGGAGCGTATTTTGCATCCCTGGTGGGAGAGTTCGGCCCGGGACTGATCGGAGACTACGGACATGCCATGCTGGTATATTATCCCATGTGCATTGTTTATTTCATGGCAGCATTTCCGGCATATTCTTATTTCGCAGGAGGAAGAGAGGGAGTGAGGCGTATGTTCAAACATATACTGAATCCTGCGGTCACTGCATTTGCCACTCAGAGCTCCATTGCCGCCCTGCCTGTAAACTGCGAGGCGTGTGACAAGATAGGGGTGCCAAGGGACATCCGGGATATTGTGCTGCCCATGGGGGCGACTATGCATATGGATGGTTCCGTGCTCTCCTCCATAGTGAAGATAAGTTTCCTGTTTGGTATATTCGGCCAGTCCTTTACCGGAATCGGTACCTATGCCATGGCTATGGCGGTTGCTATCCTGAGCGCCTTTGTGCTGTCCGGTGCTCCCGGGGGCGGCCTGGTGGGAGAAATGCTTATTGTCAGCCTCTTCGGTTTTCCGGCAGAAGCCTTCCCGCTGATTGCCACCATAGGATTTCTGGTGGACCCGGCCGCAACCTGCCTTAATGCCAGCGGCGATACCATTGCTTCCATGATGGTGACCAGGCTGGTGGAAGGAAAAGACTGGCTGGAAAAACAGATTTACAAAGAAAATCCCATGGGAAATACTGCCGCGGCACAAGCCGCTATAGCAGAAACCAAATAGAATCATATGATAGAAAAGGAGATTTATAGTATGAAAGTAACTGTTATAGGAAGTCATTTATGTCCTGACACACTGTATGCATTATGTAAACTGACAGAGAAGCAGGCGGACATTGATTTTAAGAACCTGTCTGCCAGCCTTCCGGATTTGAAGCAGTATCTGGAGGTCCGGGAACAGAATGAGATGTATGAATCTGTGCGCCGGGCAGGAGGAATCGGCATACCGTATTTTGAACTGGAGGACGGTACCGGAACATTGGATTTAAATGAAGTTATGGCGCGGATATAAGACAGGTTTTGCGTTTCGGTGTAAGGCTGTTTCCAGAACAGGTACAGGATGGGGTTCGGGGCGGCGGGATTATGGAATCATATAGGTATGGATAACGGCAGGAAAACGCGGGTAAGCATCTGAACGCGTTTTCCTGCTGTTTTGCTGATAAATATAATGCGGCAGGCGTGTTCCTTCCTGTCCGGCAGATATGCGCTTCCATTTAATGGAACATATGCTCTTCCCATTTAACTTCTTTCCAATCACCTCAAAATAATATATAATGTAAAAATGGCATGTGCACAACCATATACGACGGGGAGGTACAGATTTGCGCAGAGGCATTTTTCATAAATATTTGTTGGGTTTTACATCTTTTTTTCTGGTGCCTATGGTGGTACTTTCTATTTGTTTACAAATTATTATGTACCGTAATCTGTCCAGGGAGATTCTTGGGTACAATGAAAATATTCTGGAGCGTCTGGGAGATGATTTGGTAACCATGAACGGCCGGCCTTATGGAGGCTGGGAACCGAATCAGCTTCAGCGGCCCTGTGGTATCCAGAAGCCGGGATGCCCAAAACCAGATTCAGATGGTGGACATGCTGCGCGAGGAGAATGCAGCCAATCCTTACATAACAAAGGCGTATATCCTCTACGAAAATGAAGATATGAGTTTTTCTTCCCAAGGGCGGTATGCCAAGGATATTCTTCTGGCGGGCCAGCTGAGGCTGCCGGAGGAAGAAAGGCAGCCATTCCTGGAAAAACTGTATAATATGGACCATCCCGGGTACGATGTTATCAACAAGGAGTACCACATGAAGGACGGAATCATAACAAGACCGCAGATGGTATTCATTTATCCGGTATATAATTATTCCTTTAAGGTTGAATCCTGGGTGGTGCTGGAACTGCAGCCCTCCAAAATCAGCCGGAGTATGACCACGTCCCCGGGCAGCTACAGCCATGGAATCGCTGTGCTGAACGGAGAGGGAAAGATACTGGCAACAGAAGGGGAGGATCTGGGGCTGGATGAGGTGATGGGACGGGTCCTGGAGGCAGAGCCGGGAAGCTGTACCACCTTTCAGGAGAGAGCGGGACAGGGCCGTTATATCGTATATCCTATGGACCATCCCTCTCTTATCATATTGAGTAAGATAACCATGCCCGACCTGCTGGCAGATGTGGTACAGAATAACAGCCTGCTGGTCACCGGAGTTTTACTCTTTTTAATCCTGGGATGCTTTATGGCAATCTACATGGCCTACCATTATTACAAGCCCATACACCAGCTGGCTCAATATATGAAACAGGACAATGAAAACAGTGAGGACAGGAGCAGGGACGAGCTGGTATTTATAAAGCATCAGTATGACAGCCTGAATTCTGTCAGGGATTCCCTTGCAAAGGAGATTGAAAAGCAGTGGCCCCTGGTGGAGGAACGGCTTGTGACAAAGCTGCTCTATGGGGAGGACGACACCCGGGAGGACGACATGGTGAACGGCATTCTAACGGAGCAGATGAAGGGGCGGAATCATATGGTGATTCTGGCGGCCGGAGGAAACATGTCTTCCAGGGAGTTATCCGCTTTGTACAAAGAAAAGGAAGGTCCCATAAAAGAGAGATTTCAGACGGATTACGGCGTGTATACAAGTTTCCTGTACTATTTCGGCGCAATTGCCGTCATTCTCAGCCGCAAGGTCCTGACTGAGGAACACAGGATTGGGGCCAGGGAGCGTTTGAAGGAGGTATTCAGCAGTTGCGAGTGCGTCATTTCCGCAGGAAATATTCATGAGGATGCGTCAGGTGTGCATCTGTCCTATCTGGAGGCCCTTACCAACATGAAGTTCCGGCTGTTAAATCCCCACAAAGAGCTGGATTTTGAGAACATGGAGCAGGGAAAGGGTGAGGAGTACAGCGCTACCATCAGCCGCTATCAGACTGAATGTCTCTTGTGTATCAGCCGGTGTCTGGAAAGCGGTTCGCCGGAGGGGGTGGAGGGCTCTGTGCAGGAAGTGGTGCTGAGCCTGGAGGAGCTTCCGGGACAGATGGCGCTGATGTGCTGTTATGATATCGTAAGCCATCTCCTGAAGGAAGTGAAGAAAAATGACATCCGGCTGACGGAGAAGGAACTGTACCAGCTGACCGCGTTCAGGACTGTGGAAGAATTCGGTGAAAAGCTGGGAGATGCTCTTATGAGAATCAATGGTGTCCTTGCGGCCTCCAGGCAGGACACCCGCAATGATTTAGTTAAGCAGGTGCTTGTATACATAGAAGATAATTACAGGGACAGCAGTCTCTGCCTGGTGGGAATGGCGGAACACTTTGGCTATTCATCCAGCTATATGAGTAAATTCATAACCCAGAACCTGAATACCAGTTTCTCCGAACTGATATCCAAAAAACGTCTGGATTACACCAAGGATTGTCTGATTCACACAGATAAGCAGATAGCCCAGATTGCCCAGGAGGCTGGATATGCCAATCTGTCCAACTTTACAAGGAGGTTTAAGAGTTCGGAGAATATGACGCCGGGGCAGTATAGGAATTTGTATGGAGATGGGAAAAAAATATAGAGCGGATATGGCAGGAGATATAGCGGGGCGGGAAGCGCCCATCTCCTGCCATTTTCTTATTTGGCGGTCAGAACGAACCATCGGTTGTGTGCGGCGTTGAAAATGTTGTGATATCTGACTGGGATTTACAGCATCAGGGAAGATAAAGCCTTTTACCATCGAAGGAAATATCAATCAGAACATAAGGGCAGAACACATATAAAAACTGTAAATAATGCATAAAAATATGTTTTCAATATAGTGCAATATTTATGTATTGACAAAATTAAAAAATAGTAATAAGATTAAATCACGAAATAAATTTGGAAAAACGCTTTACTAAAAGCTTTTTCCTGGTAAAAGGAAACAATTATATTTTAGGTGAAGGAAGGAGTAGTTTTATTATGAAGAAACGTTTTTTGGCAATGACGATGGCGGCAGTATTAGGATTAAGTCTGGTGGGGTGTGGTTCCAGCAGCACAGGAGCTAAGGCAGAGAGCAAAGCGGACAGCGGGCAGACTGCAGCGGAGGGCTCCGGCGAGGTAGCAGATTCTGAGGGCAAAAGTCCCATAAAGGTAGCTGTTGTTTACTCTGGTAATCTGGGAGACAAATCCTACAATGATTCCTGTAATGCAGGTGCACAGCAGGCAGCCAAGGATTTTGGCGTGGAGGTAAAGAACCTGGAAGGCACTACCGCAGACGAGTGGGAAGCCAACCTTCTGGCATGCTGCGAGGGCGGATATGATTTGGTCATCTGCTCTAACTCTAATTTCCAGGAATATCTTGAGAAATATAAAGACAGCTATCCTGACGTTAAATTTGCTATCATTGATACAACTGTAAAAGGACCAAATGTGGTTTCCATCAGCTTTGCTCAGAATCAGGGTTCATTTTTAGCCGGTGCAGTGGCAGCTATGTTCACGACCCACTCCGAGATTGAAGGGGTAAATGACGATGCTATTATAGGCTGGGTCGGAGGCCAGGACATTCCGGTGCTTCACGATTTCTATGTTGGATTTGAGCAGGGAGCAAAGTATATTAATCCCGACATTACCATTCTTCAGTCTTACGCAGGAACATGGATTGACCCTCTTAAGGGCAAGGAGCTGACATTGGCGCAGTATGAACAGGGTGCTGACATTGTCATGAATGTGGCTTCTGGTACAGGTACAGGTGTTCTGGAGGCGGCCAAGGAAGCTGGAAAATATGCGATTGGCGTTGATTTAAATCAGGATAACGACCAGCCGGGACACGTAGTGACATCCATGGTTAAACGAGTTGACACTGCCTGCTACAGCGTGATTGAGTCCGTAGTGGAGGGTAACTTCAAAGGAGATACCACCAGCTATCTGGAAGTTTCCAATGACGGTGTGGATTTAACTGATTTCGCAGTCATTAAAGAGCACTTAGGTGATAAGTTCCCTGCTGATATCCAGGACAAGGTGCAGGAACTGAAAGATAAAATCATTTCTGGTGAGATTGTGGTAAATAACTATGAGGGATTCGGTAAGGACGCTCAGTAAGGCAGTATAAAGCGCGGAGATACTTAAGGGGCGGCAGGACATGGATATGTCTTCCCGCCCCGGGTTTTATGAAATCTTTAGAGGCAAAGATTCAGGGAAAAAGGTGACCGGAATGAACGGATATGTAGTGGAAATGAATAATATCAGGAAATCATTTGGCTCCGTACAGGCGGTAAAAGATGGGCAGTTCAACTTGAAAAAGGGTGAAATACACTCCCTGATTGGTGAAAACGGAACAGGAAAATCCACCATGATGAAACTGCTGTACGGACTATATGATTTTGACGGGGGAGATATAAAAATCAAAGGCGAGAATATGAGCCACATCACCCCCAAGATTGCCATAGAAAAAGGAATAGGCATGGTGCACCAGGAATTCATGCTGGTAAGCGAGCTTACAGTACTGGAGAATATTATTCTGGGATTTGAACCCAGAAAGGGATGCACCATAGATTTTGATAAAGCAAAAAATACAGTGCAGCACTATATAGACCAGTACGGCATGGATATACAGATGAGTAAGAAAATAAATCAGATTTCCGTGGGAGAAGCCCAGAGAGTGGAGATCATTAAAATATTGACCAGGGGAGCAGATGTAATCATACTGGATGAACCGACAGCTGTGCTGACGCCTCAGGAAACACGCAGACTTTTTGAGATTCTGGAGAATTTGAGAAAGGATGGCAAGTCCATTGTTTTCATCTCTCATAAACTCAATGAGGTAATGGAGATATCGGACCGTATTACCGTAATGAGGCAGGGGTGTTTTATCGGTACCGTAGATAAACAGGATACGTCCCCTTCAGATTTAGCCAGGATGATGATAGGAAGGGAAGTTTTCCTGGATATTAAAAAGGAAAAGGCTGATATCGGTGATGTGGTCCTGGAAGTTAAAGATTTGTGGACATCGGGTGAAAAAGAGATATCCAAGATACGCGGTGTCTCTATGGAAGTCAGGGCAGGGGAAATCGTGGGTATTGCCGGTATTGATGGAAATGGCCAGAGTGAGTTTATAGAGGCTATAACCGGATTGAGAAAGGTGGAGAAGGGATGTGTTATTCTGGGAGGAACGGAAATAACTAATTTTTCTCCAAAGAAATCCAGAGAAGCCGGACTTGCCCATATACCGGAAGACCGAAATACCAGAGGTTTAAACCGTACCATGACAATACGGGAGAATCTGGTGGCAGTTCAGGAGGACAAAGCTCCCTTTGCCAAGGGAATCATGGTAAATGATTCTGCATCCTACCCGTTTGCCAAGGAGATGGCCGAGAAATTTGATATACGACCCAGGGATACTGAGATTCCCACATCATCACTTTCGGGAGGTAATGCCCAGAAGGTAGTGGTGGCCAGAGAGGTTTCCATAGGCGGAAAACTTCTGGTGGCATCCCAGCCTACAAGAGGTGTTGATATAGGAGCCATTGAATCGATCCGCACTATTTTGCAGGATGTTAAGAAAAAGGGCCTGGGAGTGCTTCTGGTATCTGCGGACCTGGAAGAAATCATGTCTCTGTCTGACCGTATTGTGGTTATGTATGAGGGCAGGATTACAGGGCGCATGATGGCGGAGGAAGCAGATGAAGAAAAGCTGGGACTTCTGATGATGGGCGGTCATGATATGGAAGGCTGCGGTATTCAGGAGCAGGAAGGAGGCAGACAATGAATCCAAAAGTAGAATCAGTGATGAAAAGCCTGAGGAGGATTTTACTGCTGGCTCTTCTGGCATTGGGCATAGGAGCTGTTTTTATACTTCTGATTCATGAAAACCCGCTGGAGGCATATGCGGCTTTGTTTAAGGGCGCTTTTGTGGGAAAATTGAAAATTGGTACAACTCTGGCCAACTTTACCCCGCTGCTTTTGACGTCCATTGCATTTGCAGTGGCGGCTAAGGCAGGAGCTTTCAATGTAGGTGTTGAGGGCGAGGTATTCTTAGGCGGTATGGCAGCTGCCTATGTGGGAATCTACTGTACATGGCTTCCAAAGCCTTTGCTGTTAGTGGCATGTTTTGTGGCTGCCGTTGCAGCAGGTGCGGCATGGGCATGGATTCCGGGATTCTTAAAAGCGTATTACGGCGTCAGCGAGGTGTGTACCACCATTCTGATGAACAGTGTGGCTTTGTATATCACTTCCTATTTAGTAAGCGGACCAATCAGTGCAGGCGTTGCCAATCCCCAGTCCATACTGGTGAATGTGACGCTTCCCAAACTTTTGAAACCAAGTAATGCCAACGCTGGGCTGTTTATAGCTATTGCAGCGGTCATCGCTGTCATCTGGATGCTGAACAAAACAACGCTGGGCTATAAGATCAGAACCGTGGGAACCAATCCGGCCAATGCTGAGTATGTTGGAATCAATCCGAAGAAGGTGTTTATCCGTACCATGATGCTCAGCGGCGCCATTGGCGGCCTGGCAGGCTGTATCGAGGTGCTGGGTACATACGGATACTTCCTGAATAACTTTGCCACGAACCTGGGAACAAACGGAATGCTGGCTTCCCTGATAGTTAAGAACAATGTAGTTACAACCCCGTTCATCGCGTTTTTCCTGGCAGTGCTCCGCTCTGGTGCATTGGGTATGCAGCAGAATACAGGTGTTCCAAAATCCATTGTAGATACCATTACAGCTATCTTTATTATCGTGGCTACCATGGAATTGCTGTTCCAGTTTAATAAAAAACGCAAGGCAAAAGCAGATGCGCAGTAGGAGGAGGACATATGCAATTTGATAAGATTTTTGATATTTCATTAATATATGCGACGTTCCGTTCAGCTACGCCCATCATATATGCAGCTCTATGTGCAGCTATTACCCAGCAGGCGGATATTCTTAATATTGGTACTGAGGGTATCATGCTTACAGGGGCATTTACAGCGGTAACTGTTAGTTATCTGACTGGAAGCTGGGTTCTGGGAATCCTTATTTCAATGGTGGCAGGGCTTCTCATTGCTATGATTATGGCTGTGGGACACATTAAGTACAAGGCAGAGATTTGTGCCATCGGTATGGGTATTAATCTGTTTGCCATTGCCTTTACCAAGTTCATGCTTAATAGCGTGCTTGGAGTAAGCGGCTCCTTTACCAGCCCGCAGATTAAAGGCATACCTAAGGTACATATGCCGTTTTTAGACGGTGTGCCGGTCCTGGACAGCTTGTTTAACAACTGGAGTGTTACGGAATGGTTTGTTATCGTGCTGGTATTTCTTATGATGTTTCTTTTTTATAAGACAGTATGGGGACTGAGGCTGAGGGCAGTGGGACAGTTTCCCATGGCTGCAGAAACAGCAGGTATTAATGTAAATGCTATGAAATACCAGGCAATAGCCATATCCGGTCTGATTGGAGGGCTGGCAGGAGCTCATCTGTCCCTTGGATACAGCCAGCTTTTTACAGAGGGTATGACGAATTCCAGAGGCTTTATGGGTGTGGCCGCCATGTATTTTGGAGGAGCTCATCCTGCTCTTACAGCGGTTGGCTGTCTGATATTCGGATTTACAGATTCATTGGGAGCCCGTATACAGGCGTATGGTGTTCCTTCCCAGTTTGTATTGCTGATGCCCTACGTGGTGACCATTACAGTACTGGCAGTTTCCATGATATCCAAGAAGAAAGCCCAGGAGAAGAAAAAGAGTTCACTGGTTACGATTGAATAACAGGAGGTTAAGATATGGATAAGCGCAAGATTATTTTAGACTGCGATCCGGGCCATGACGACGCGGTTGCCATAATGCTGGCGGCTAAGAGCCCGCAAATTGATTTATTGGGCATCACGGTGGTGGCCGGAAACCAGACATTGGAAAAAACAACGGCCAATGCATTAAATGTGTGCCAATATCTGGGGCTGGATATTCCAGTGTACGCAGGATGCGGACAGCCTATGATACGGGATAAGCAGGTTATTGCGGATGACATACATGGAGAGACAGGGCTTGACGGACCGGTATTTGCACCTCTCAGAAAAAAAGCAGAAGATAAACATGCGGTGCTGTATATCATAGATACGCTGATGGCATCGGACGGTGATATCACACTTGTACCCACAGGCCCGCTGACTAATATTGCCATGGCAATACGTATGGAACCGAGAATTCTTCCTAAGATTCGTGAGATTGTGCTTATGGGCGGCTGCTATCAGTTGGGAAATATGACGCCTGCGGCAGAGTTTAACATTCTGGCGGACGCGGACGCGGCCCATGTGGTGTTCACGTGCAACAGGCCCATAACCATGGTGGGACTGGATGTGACCAGAAAAGTGCTGTGTTACCCGTCCGTGATTGAACGAATGGAAAAGATAGGAACGCCGCCGGCAATGCTGTTTGCAGATTTGATGCGGTTTTTCAGCAAGAGCCAAAAAGCTGTATTCGGATGGGAGGGAGGACCTCTTCATGACCCTCTGACCATAGCATACCTGATAGACCCGACAGTCCTGACAACGAAAGCAATGTTTACGGAAATAGATATCCGCAGCGTTCAGAGCTACGGCCGTACGAATTGTGACTTCTTCGGATATTTCAAGAGGGAGCCCAACAGCAATGTGGCAGTGGAAGTGGATGTGGAAAAGTTCTGGGATATCATTGAACAGGGAATCCGCAATTACGGTTAATCTGGTTAATGGAGTGATGAAATGCCGCAACCATGTCTGACCGAAAAAGGAGTTGAAATTATGAGGCCGCTAAAAGAAGTTTTGGAAGAAAATAAACAGGCATATATACAGCGTTTGATGGACCTTATAGCTATCGACACCCATGATTTGGGCCATGGGATAGCAGGAGGGCTGGAAAAGCAGGGGCAGGAGTATATGGTGAAATTGTTCGAGGATATGGGAGCGGATAGCATCCGCCGGGATCCTATGACAGAGGAAGCCATTAAAGAATGCCTGGCCAAATATCAGGAAGGAAACATTGGACATAATTACGATGACCGCTATAATGTGTATGCTGTTTTCAAAGGAGACAAAGACGGCAGGAGCCTGATGTTTAACGGTCATATTGATACAATGCCGGCAGGAAATGAAAATGAGTGGAATACGCCGCCGCACACGCCAACCATGAAGGACGGCAGGCTTTACGGCCTTGGCGCGGCTGATATGAAGGGCGGACTTATGGCATCTGTTATGGCAGTGCAGCTGCTTAAGGATGCCGGGATAAAACTGCCGGGAGATGTACATATCACTTCAGTCTGCGATGAAGAAGGCGGAGGCAATGGTTCTATGGCGGCAATCATGTCGGGAGAAAAAGCCGATGGAGTGGTTGTATGTGAGCCTTCTTCCGATGAATTGATTCTGGCCCATATGGGATTTGTCTTTTTTAAAGTGGAGTTTGAGGGAAAAGCCAATCATTCCGGAGCAAAGTGGAAGGGAGTCAGTGCAATTGATAAGGCGTTTAAGGTTATCCGTGAGCTGGAGGAGCTGGAACACAAATGGCTGCTGACTTATAAACATCCCCTGCTTCCTGCTCCCAATCTGAATATAGGTACGATTCACGGAGGCAGCGCCGGTTCAACGGTGCCGGGACATTGTTATTTCGAGACATGCATCCATTATCTGCCCAGACAGATGAGCTATGATCAAATTGTAGAGGAGTTTACAGATGCGGTGAACCGGGTGGCTGACAGCGACTTATGGCTGTGCCGGCACAGGCCGGTGATAACCATGTATCAGGCCGGAGGGGCCTTTGAACAGGAATCTGATGACAGCTTTGTGGCCTGCTTTATGGATGGATACGAAAAAGCCCTTGGAAGACAGGTGCGTCTGGTCGGTTCTCCGGCAGGCTGTGATTCAAGATTATGGAAGAATATCGCGGGATGCCCCACCATGCAGTTTGGTCCCGGACGGTTGGAAGAGTGCCATGCTGTAAATGAGTACGTGGAGGCAGAATCATATCTGGAAGCCATTCTCGTTTATGCCCAGCTCATACTGGAATGGTGTAAGGCAAATAAATAGAATGAAGAATAAGGAGAAGAGAGATGAGTAAGAAAGTATTGTTAGCAGGAGAGTCCTGGATGAGTTACACTACACATGTGAAAGGATTTGACAGTTTTTATACCTCTGTATACGAGACAGGAGAAAAGTGGCTGAAAGCAGCGCTGGAAGAAGGCGGTTATGAGGTTACCTTTATGCCTAACCATCTGGCAGGAGAGGAATTTCCGTTTACAATGGAAGAATTAAAGGAATACGATGCAGTAATTCTCTCTGACATTGGAGCCAATACGCTTCTTCTTCCCTCTGCCACATTTATGAGAAGCGAGAAGAAGCCAAACAGATGTAATCTGATTCGCGATTACGTGCTGGATGGGGGAGCCCTTATGATGGTGGGAGGCTACCTTACCTTTTCAGGCGTGGATGCAAAAGGAAAATGGCATGATACTGCGGTGCAGGAGGTTCTGCCGGTAGAGGTGCTTACTGTGGATGACCGTATGGAGCACTGCGAGGGAACCACACCTGTAACAGTTGTTCAGCACGAAGCCCTGAACGGGATTCCCGGGGAGTTCCCGCAGGTACTGGGATATAACAAGACCATTGCAAAGCCGGAAGCGGTTGTGGCCGCTGTGGTAGATGATGATCCGTTTATTGCCTTTGGGGAATATGGAAAGGGAAAGAGCGCTGTAGTAACCACGGACTGTGCCCCGCACTGGGCCCCGCCGGAATTCTGTGAGTGGGAATATTATAACAGGATGTGGCAGGGAATCATGAACTGGCTGACAAAGTAAGAATAAGGATGGGGACTGCTGCCTGAAATCAAGGATTCCATGGGCGGCAGTCCTCTTTTTGCAGGAGGATTGCAGATGGAAACAGAGAAAAGAACAGAGGAACAGAAAAGAACAGAGGCTCTGGCGTTATTGAAGAGCATACTGGAAATACCCAGTGTTAACGGAAAAGACAGGGAACAGGAGACAGCTGTTTATCTGGCAGAATATTTAAAAAGAAAAGGTATGGAAACAAGGGTTCAGCTGATTGACGAGCATCACGGCAATGTGATTGGCGTGCTCAGAGGAAAAACAGAAGAGACCATACTTTTTAACGGACATCTGGATACGGTCCCATATGGAGATATAAACGAATGGAATACCAATCCGGCTGTGTGCGCAGAACAGGATGGACGCCTTTATGCAAGAGGCGCCAGTGATATGAAAAGCGGATTGGCAGTCATGGCTTTTGTTCTGGGAGAGCTGGCGGAGAGCGGATGCGTCCCGCAGAAAACAATTGTTTTTGCGGGAACCTGTGATGAGGAACGTGGCGGTTTGGGCGCAAAGGAAATCATAAAGGAGTATCCTGATTTATTTCCAAAGCTGCTTTTAATTGGAGAGCCTACTTCATGTCAGGCTGGTGTGGCCCAGAAAGGATGTATCTGGTTAAAACTATCTGTTTCAGGCAAGACAAGCCACGGAGCAGAGCCCTGGCAGGGAATCAATGCCCTGGAGCAGGGATTTGGCCTGCTTGCGGATTTGAGAGAGGAGCTTATGAGGGAGGAACACCCTGTGCTGGGACGCAGCACACTCCAGGTTACCATGGCGGAGGGTGGAATTGCACCAAATATGACTCCGGACAGGGCGCAGTTTCTGGCTGATATCCGTATTGTGCCGCCTTTAAATGAAAAGGAGGTTCTGAACCGTCTGGAATGCCTTATAGAAAAGCGGTGTGAAGTTTATAACGGAGGTCTGTCCTTTACACCCGAAATATCAAATTACAGGATGCCGGTAGAGACCGGCCCCGAAAACCAGTGGCTTCACAGGCTGAAAGGATTTATAGGCGATAATGCAGGAGAGACCGGTATCAACTATTTTACAGACGCTTCCATTTTCCTGACAGCCTGGCCGGACAGTCCGGCACTTCTCTTTGGTCCGGGAGAGCCTCAGATGTGTCATAAGCCCAATGAATACGTGGAGATATCCAAGTATTTTGAGGCAATTAGAGTCATGGAAAAATTTTGCTGGTACATTGCTAAATAATAAACTTATGATATAATGAAATGTAAGATTTTGAGCATGTTTTAACAGGGGGCAGGATTTGCGAACAACAATTAAGGATATAGCGAAGTACACAGGTTTTTCTATTACCACCATATCATTGGTACTGAATGGAAAGGCACATAAGATTCCAAAGGCAACAGAAGAGGCCATTCTCCAGGCTGCGAAGGAACTCAATTACCGTCCAAATCAATTAGCTGTGGGACTGGTAAAGAAGCAGACAAAAACCCTGGGCCTGATTTTATCTGACATCCGAAATAACTTTTTTGCTAATATGGCTAAGTCCATTGAAGATGAATGCCGCAGGAACGGCTGGAATCTCATACTGTGCAACACCAACGATCTCCATGAGCGCGAGATGAAATATCTGCAGATGCTGGCTGACAAGGGGGTAGACGGAGTATTAATCTGTATGGCAAGGGAGAATGACAGTGAAAAAGTGGAGGAAATGGTGGCTCTGATGGATTCACTCAACATACCCTTTGTCCTTGTGGACCGCTTTTATCCTGAAGTCAAAGGCTGTTCCGTGATTGTGGACCATGATGAGGGAGGTTATCTTGCTGCCAGACATCTGTTGGAATTGGGCCACACCAGGATTGGATGCGTGGGCGGCCCAAAGGATCTGGCTGATTCCAACCGGAGGACGCAGGGCTATATAAGGGCGCTGATGGAAAAAGGAGTGGAATTTGATCCGTCCCTTATATTTTATGGGGACTATGACTTAAGCAGCGGCGTGCGGGGGGCGGAATATCTGCTCAAAAAAGATGTTACAGCAATTTTTGCTTATAATGATATGTCGGCGTATGGTGTGTTTCACTATCTAAAACAGCAGGGAATCTCTGTTCCGGAGGACATATCTCTGATTGGATATGACGATATCTTTTTTTCAGAGATATTAAGTGTGCCCCTTACATCAATTCATCAGCCAGTGGAGGAAATGGGAACAGAGGCGGTCCAGCAGATGATTCGGATTATTCGCCAGAAACAGAAACAGGATACAAAGAAAAATATTATGTTTCAGCCGTATTTGGTGGTCAGACAGAGTACGGCGGCTCCTGCAGGGGTAATGCACATATAAATATATCTGTATTTTCTGCATCTTAAGAAATTTCAGATATTTATAATAATTTGTTCACATTCGGTTCAGAGGCAGGCATTATACTTAAATAAGAATACGGGAAAAAGGAGTGAAAAAATGAACATACTGTTTTTCCTGACTCCTAAAAGTGATGTGGCGTATATAAGCGAGGATGATACGTTAAGACAGGCTTTGGAGAAAATGGAGCACCACAAGTATTCCGCAGTACCGATTGTCAGCAGGACAGGTCGCTATGTGGGGACGCTGACGGAGGGTGACCTGTTATGGGGAATCAAGAACCAGTTTAATCTGGATCTAAAAGGGGCTGAGAGGATACCTGTTACAGCCATACGCCGCCGGTGTGACAACCGTCCGGTTAAGGCAGACGCAGATATGGAGGATCTGATCGGAAAGGCATTGAACCAGAACTTTGTGCCGGTACTGGATGATCAGAAGAGTTTCATTGGTATCATTACCAGAAAGGACATTATCAAATATTTTTACCAGAAGTGCGAAACCGCCGAGGAACGTTCCAAGAAGTGTCAGGACCAGGGCGGAAAGAAACATAAAAAGACGGACCTGTCCGCGGTGGTAAAGCTGCGCAGTCAGGAGGGAGTCCTGGTGTAGCGGGACAGGGCGGTCCGGCACGGTGAGGGCTGTGCGATTGCAGGGAACCATGGAAAACGCCATAAGGCGGGAGACATGGTTCCCTGTTAATATACAGGGACATGGTCAATATGTCCCTGTCCTAATATGAGCCCTAATATGGCCTAAGTCATGAAACTGTGATAAGATGTAGCTATGGATGCTGTTAGGTTTTGTGCAGATGCTTCCGGTGTAAAAACCGCAAACAGAAAACTCATATGGAATTTGCATGAAAACAGCAGACAAACCCGGGAAAAGATGGTATAATGTCGCCAGACAATATAATGCGCCAATGCGTTGTCACGTCAAAGTAAGATAGTACAGGAAACCAGACAGGAGATGCGGGGGCAGGGAAAGGGAGGTCAGACAACATGATTTGGGCAAAAGAGGAGACAATGTCCAGGGCGGAGATTGAAGCGATACAGCTGAGCCGCCTAAAAGACACGGTGAACCGGGTTTATGAAAAGGTACCGGCATACCGCGCCAAGATGGAGGAGGCAGGTGTAAGGCCGGAGCATATACAGACACTGAAGGATTTACAGAAGCTTCCGTTTGTGACGAAACAGGATATGAGGGACAATTACCCCTATGGCCTGTTTGCGGTTCCAAAGAAGGAACTGCGCAGAATCCACGCATCCAGCGGTACCACGGGAAAGCCAACTGTGGTGGGTTATACGGAGAATGACCTGGAGGTGTGGAAGGAATGTGTGGCCCGTCTGGCCGTGGCAGGAGGCGCCTCGGACGAGGATGTTGCCCAGATTTGTTTTGGGTATGGCATGTTCACCGGCGCCCTGGGACTTCACAATGGACTGGAGAAGGTAGGGGCTGCGGTGGTTCCGTCCTCTACCGGCAATACCCAGAAGCAGCTGATGTATATGAAGGATTTTGAGACTACCCTGCTGGTGGCAACTCCCTCTTATGCCATGCGCATTGCTGAGGTGGCTCTGGAGATGGGAATTAATCCCAGGAAAGACCTGAAGGTAAAGACCCTTGTACTGGGCAGCGAGCTGATGACAGAGGCCATGAGGAATGAGCTTTACAAGGTATGGGGAGAGGATGTAAATTTGACCCAGAATTATGGCATGAGCGAGCTGATGGGTCCCGGCGTGTCGGGAGAATGCCTGGAACTTAAGGGAATGCATATCAATGAGGACCATTTTATTGCGGAGGTAATAGATTCCGCCACAGGGGAAGTGCTTCCTCCCGGCGAAAAGGGAGAGCTGGTTATCACCTGCATTTCCAAGGAGGCGCTGCCTCTCATCCGTTACCGTACCAGGGATATTACCAGGCTAATGTATGAACCCTGTCCCTGCGGCCGCACCACCGCCAGGATGGAGAACCTGTCAGGACGTACGGATGATATGTTAAAGATTCGGGGCGTCAACGTATTCCCGAGCCAGATTGAGGAAGTGCTGATTAATACAGAGGGAATCGGGCCTAACTATGAAATCGTGGTGGACAGGAAGAACCACTCCGACATCCTGATTATCAAGGTTGAGGTGGAAGCTGAGAGTATGATGGACTCCTATGCTGCCCTTGAGCGGCTGGAGGACACTTTGAAGGATAAGATGCGCCTGATGCTTGGTCTGGATGCCAAGATTCAGCTGGTATCCCCCAACACCCTTCAGCGGTTTGAGGGAAAGGCAAAGAGGGTCACGGACCTGCGAAAGGAAGTCTGATGAGGCATCAGGACAGTTATTAAGAGGTCCGGTGCGGTTAATACATACTGAAAGGAAGGAAAAAACGTGTCAGAGAAAAGAATATTACTTGGCAATGAAGCCATAGCAAGAGGTGCCTATGAGGCAGGGGTAAAGGTATCCGCAGCCTATCCTGGGACCCCCAGTACGGAGGTCAGCGAGTCACTGGTCCAGTACGATGAGATTTACGCGGAGTGGGCTCCCAACGAGAAGGTGGCTACAGAGGTGGCCATCGGTGCATCCATAGCAGGCGTGCGTTCCATGTGCGTCATGAAGCATGTGGGGATGAATGTGGCTGCGGATCCGCTATATACGGCGGCATACACCGGCGTTCGGGGCGGACTGGTGCTGGTGGTGGCAGATGACCCGGGCATGTACAGCTCTCAGAATGAGCAGGACAGCCGGATGGTGGCCAGGGCTGCTATGGTCCCCATTGTGGAGCCCTCCGACAGTGCCGAAGCCAAGGAATTCATGAAATATGCTTACGATCTCAGTGAGAAATATGATACCCCTGTTATTCTGCGCAGTACCACCCGTCTGTCCCATTCCCAGGGGCTGGTGGAACTGGAGGAGAGGGCAGAGCCCTTTGACATCCCCTATGAGAGGGATATGGCAAAGTATGTCATGATGCCCGGCAATGCCATCAAACGCCACGTGGTGGTGGAAGCGCGCATGAAACAAATGGCAGAGGATGCCAACAGCCTGCCCATCAACCGGGTGGAATACAATGATTTATCCGTGGGCTTTATCACCAACGGTATTGCATACCAGTATGTGAAGGAAGCCATGCCTCAGGCGTCTGTCCTGAAGCTGGGGCTTCTCAATCCCCTTCCAAGGAAGCTCATCGAGGAATTTGCGGCCAAGGTGGATAAGCTTTACATATTTGAGGAGCTGGAGCCGGTGGTGGAGGAACAGGTTAAATCCTGGGGCATTCAGAAGGCAGTGGGCAAGGAAATATTCACGGTTCAGGGTGAATACAGCGCAAACCTGATCAGGGAGCGTGTGCTGGGCCAGACATCACAGGTGGATAAGGCGGCCCAGGTTCCTGCAAGACCTCCCATCCTGTGTCCGGGATGTCCCCACAGAAGCGTATACGCTGTGCTTAACAAGCTGAAGATACATGCTGCCGGAGATATCGGCTGCTATACACTGGGGGCAGTGGCGCCCTTAAGCGTCATTGACACCACGATCTGTATGGGAGCCAGTATCAGCACTCTCCACGGCATGGAGAAGGCAAAGGGAAGAGAGTATATTAAGAGCTGGGTGGCTGTAATCGGTGATTCCACCTTCATGCACACAGGCATCAACTCTCTCATGAACATGGTCTACAACCAGGCCACCGGCACAGTCATCATTCTGGATAATTCCACCACGGGAATGACAGGCCACCAGGATCATGCCGCCACAGGCAAGACCCTTAAAGGACAGGTGGTTCCTGCCATCAATATTTACGGTCTGTGCAAGTCACTGGGCATTGAGCATGTCTGCGAGGTGGACGCCTTTGACCAGGCGGAGCTGGAGCGCGTAATCAAAGAGGAAGTGGCAAGGGATGCGGTATCCGTCATCATCACCAAGGCGCCCTGCGCCCTGCTTAAGGGAATCAAATTCCCCAACAAGTGCAGGCCGCTGCCGGATAAGTGTAAGAAATGCGGAGCTTGTTTAAGACCGGGCTGTCCTGCCCTGACAAAGAATGAGGACGGCACCATATCCATTGACGAGACCATGTGCAATGGCTGCGGACTGTGTAAACAGCTGTGTAAATTTGACGCAATCAATCTGGTAAAGGCGGGTGAATAAAATGACATCAAAGAATATTATGATAGTAGGCGTAGGCGGCCAGGGAACCCTTCTTACCAGCCGCATACTTGGAAAGCTTGCAATCGGGGCGGGCTTTGACGTGAAGTTGTCCGAGGTGCACGGCATGGCCCAGCGCGGCGGCAGCGTGGTAACCTTTGTGAGATATGGAGAAAAAGTGGCAGAACCCATTGTAGAGGAAGGCCAGGCAGACGTGCTGATTGCTTTTGAGCGTCTGGAGGCACTGCGGTATCTGCATTTCCTCAAAAAAGACGGCGTGGTCATTGTCAATGACTGGCGCATTGACCCCATTACGGTGGTGACAGGGGTGGCTCAGTATCCGGAAGGAATCATTGACCGGTTAAAGGAAGCCCGCAGAACCATTGTGGTGGAGGCCACGGAGGAAGCGAAAAAGATGGGCGCGCCCAAGGCATTCAATGTCATTGTCCTGGGAGCCGCTGCAAAGCACATGGGATTTGAGAAGGAAGACTGGCTGAAGGTAATCGAGACAACGGTTCCGCCTAAGACGGTGGAAATTAATAAAAAGGCATTTGAGACCGGTTATGCGCTTTCTGTTTAGACGGACAGAAGCCGGTCAAACAGAAGCCAGTCGGACAGAAGCCGGGAAGTAAACCGGAGAGTGGACTGTAAGCAGATAAGGGATATAAAAATATGTCATGTGAGAGTTGGAGGGGTTACAGGCAAATGATATGGAATGAGACAAAGGAGTGCATGAGCAGGGATGAGATGACCAACCTGCAGAGCGCAAGGCTGAGAAAATTAGTTGACAGGGTGTACCACAGTGTGGAGTATTACCGCAAGAAAATGCAGGCAGTAGGATTGGAGCCGGGAGACATCCGGGGAATCGAGGACCTGGAAAGGCTACCGTTCACCACAAAGGATGATTTGAGAGATACATACCCCTTCGGCATGTTTGCGGTGCCTAATTCCCAGATTACCCGTATCCACGCATCCAGCGGCACCACGGGAAAGTCCACGGTGGTGGGATATACCCGCAAGGACATTGACGTGTGGAGTGAGTGCGTGGCCCGGTGCATTACCATGGCCGGACTGGGAAGCAATGACATCATCCAGGTGGCTTACGGATACGGTCTGTTTACCGGAGGCCTGGGAGCCCACTATGGTGCGGAGGAGATGGGAGCCACCGTGGTCCCCATGTCCACAGGCAACACCAAGAAGCTGGTGACCATGATGGTGGATTTCGGTGTGACAGGAATCATGTGTACGCCGTCCTACCTTCTTCATATTGCAGAAACCATCGAGGAGATGGGGGTCAAGGATAAGATTAAACTGAAGGCATCCATCAACGGAGCAGAGCCCTGGACTGAGAAAATGAGAACCCAGATTGAGCGTCAGCTGGGAATCCACGCCCACGATATCTACGGCCTCAGCGAAATCATGGGACCGGGCGTTGCCACAGACTGCCAGTTCCATGAGGGACTCCATATCCATGAGGACCATTTCCTGCCGGAGATCGTGGACCAGAATACATTGAAGCCGCTGAGAGACGGCATGACCGGCGAACTGGTTATTTCCACCCTGACCAAGGAAGGGCTGCCTTTAATCCGTTACCGCACAAAGGATTTGACCAGCCTTGATCACAGTACCTGCCAGTGCGGAAGGACCACGGCCAGGATTGCCAGATTCACAGGAAGGACCGATGACATGCTGATTATCCGAGGCGTCAACGTATTCCCATCCCAGATAGAGTCTGCCCTGCTGGAAATGGGCGGCACCACGCCTCATTACCTGCTGATTGTGGACCGTGTGAACAATCTGGACACCTTAGAGGTGCAGGTGGAAGTGGAGGAGCGATTCTTCTCAGATGAAATCCGGGAGCTGGAGAATCTGACAGGAAAGATCGCCTATATGATTCAGCAGGCCATAGGTCTGGCTGTGAAGGTAAAGCTGGTGGAGCCAAAGAGCATTGAGCGGAGCATGGGTAAAACGAAGCATGTGATTGACAAGAGGAATCTGAATTAAGAAAGGGCGGGGTGCAAGAATGTTTGTAAAACAATTATCTGTATTTATAGAAAACCGGGAAGGCAGACTGGAGCAGGTCACAGAAGTACTGAAGGAGCAGGACATCAACATACTGTCCCTCAGCATGGCGGATACCACGGAGTATGGTATGCTGAGAATGATTGTGTCTGATCCGGATAAGGCAAAGGCAGCGCTGAGGGAAAAAGGATTTTCAGCCATGCTGACCGATGTGCTGGCAGTAAAACTGGAGGACCAGGTGGGGGAACTGCACAAGATGACCCACATTCTCTGCAGCCAGGGGCTGAACATTGAGTACATGTACGCACTGGCTTCCGCCAACCGCAGGGCAATGATTGTGAAGGCGTCTGACGGAGAGACGGCAGCCAGGGCAGTGACAGACGGCGGATTGGTGCTGTACAGTAATGAGGAAATGTGCTGGTAGTCTGGTATGACCGGAATATAATGGATAGTGAGTGAAAGGTAAGATAAAGGTAAGATAAAGGTAAGATAAAGGTGCCGAGAAACCATCATTTGAGATGATTTCTCGGCACCTTTGCATGATTGCTGCCTGATACCCCGGAAATACGGCTTGGCATATTTGGAGAGAAGGCGCAGGATGCGGGTGATTGATTCCTCTATCCTTTGGAGAAACCGCTGGCCGTTACGTGGGCCACCTCATTGCCCAGGTCATCCTTCACCTCCACCAGATAGTAGCAGGTGCTCCGTCCTTCCTTTACCTTTCTGGCTTCCGCTATGAGGCGTGTGCCTCTGGCAACACCCAGGTAGGTGATCTGGGACGTGGTTGAGACATGGAGGGGCTTGTTCCAGTTGGAAGCAACCGCAAAGGCAAAGTCAGCCAAGGTAAAGATGGCCCCTCCCATGACTGTGCCGGCTGCATTAAGATGGTGCGGTTGTATTTCCAACCAACATTTTGCATATCCCTCATCTACCTGCTCAATGACAGCCCCGTTATCCGTAGCGAAACGGTCGTTGGCAAAGACCTTCTGTATCTGTTCCAGTTTTTGTGCATCCATATGGAAAACCTCCTGTGGTTCTATGTATGAAATGATAGTGAATATAAGCCAACTATATACCAGAAAAAGGAAGATTGTCAATGGTTGTCTGTGATGTATAGGTGATTAGGAAAGAAAGAGTGTGTAAAAAAGAGCAGATGCAAAACAGGGCCTCGTAGGAGGTCCTGTTCCGTATACCTGTTGTTTGCCAATTTCTATTAGTTGTTACAGCCGCAGCTGTTTTCGGCGATAGCTGGACCAGGTCCTCCGGCCGTGCGGGGGGTGGGGCCGCCGCAGCCTGGATTGCCCCAGGTTGCATCGTTGAAGCCTTCCCAATAGCCATTGCGGAAGCCTTCCCTGTATGCCTGGCGTCTGGCGCCTGCACAGATATCATGGCCGCCGCAACCGCTGTTGTTTCCTCCACCACAAGAGCAACCACAGCCGCATCCGCTGTTACTGCCGCATCCACAGCCACAGCCACTGTCATTGCTGCAGCCGCATCCGCTGTTACTGCCGCCGCAAGAGCAGCCACTGTTGCTGCCGCATCCACAACCACTGTTGTTACAGCCACAGCCACATCCACAATTACAACGATTCCATCCACATCTACAAAGTCTAAAGCAACACATATATTGTACTCTCCTTTTTTGTTGGTTTGTACTATATCATATGGGACGCCCAGACAAAGTGTGAGTGATTGTCTCAATGTATTTTATTGTCACCCGTTGTTTTTCTTCTCATAAACTATAGTAGAAAAAGATAATTGGAAGGAGTATCCAACCTATGGATTCTTATACAGATGTAAGTACCCAGTGCTGCGGCCGCGGCCGCATGTCTTGCGGTACATCGTTTGGAAATGGATGCGGTTCTTATACAAGTCCGGATTATCCGGACATGAACGCATTCCCATGGGACTCATGGGGAAGCAATCCTGCGCTTTCCTATCCTACACCTGCAGCCCCAGTCACTCAGCCAGCCAATATGTCGTGTCCCTCCACAGAGGGAGGCGTGCTGGAACAGCAGTTTCCGGTGGCCATGGCTTATGTACCGTGGCAGCAGTGGCAGACCACCTATGCCCCTGAAAGAGGCCTTGTCCAGGGGACTATTTTCCCTGACCTGGATTTACAGTTTAATTACGGGAGGTGCGGAAGATGATGAATCAGATGATGAATCCCGACTTTAATGCCTCCCGTGAGGCCATGCTTCGTGAAGTGGACCAGGCCGGCTTTGCAGTGGTTGATGCCAACCTCTACCTTGACACCCATCCATGTGACGCAGCCGCCATTGATTACTATAATCAGATGGCAAACGCATACAGAAACGCCGCCGCAGCCTTTGAGGCGCAGTTTGGACCTTTGACAGCTTCCGCTAATACAGATGCTGCATACTGGTCCTGGATTAACGATCCGTGGCCATGGGAAGGAGGGTGCTATTAATGTGGATTTATGAGAAGAGATTGGAATTTCCAGTTAATATCAAAGAGCCCAATGCCCAGATGGCTCAGTTTATAATGAGTCAGTATGGTGGGCCGGACGGCGAAATGGGCGCCTCCATGCGTTATCTTTCCCAGCGCTACGCCATGCCATATAAAGAGTGTAAGGGAACCCTGACCGATATTGGTACGGAGGAACTTGCACATCTGGAAATCGTGGCTGCCATTATCCATCAGCTGACAAAGGGACTGACTGCCGACCAGTTGGTAGAGCAGGGCTTCGGACCTTACTATATCGATCACACCACAGGTATCTGGCCCCAGGCGGCAGGAGGAATTCCTTTTAATGCATGTGAGTTCCAGTCCAAGGGAGACGTAATTACGGACCTTCATGAGGATATGGCTGCAGAGCAGAAAGCCAGGAGCACCTATGACAATATCCTGCGCGTTGTGAAGGATTATGACGTCTGTGAACCCATCAAATTCCTGAGGGAAAGGGAAGTCGTTCATTATCAGAGATTCGGTGAACTGCTGCGTATCACCCAGGAGAAGCTGGACAGCAGGAATTTCTATGCGTTCAACCCTGCCTTCGATATGCAGTCACCATCCTGCCAGGACCAGATGAGACAGATGTAAGTTCATTCTTTCGTACCAGCGCAGGTGACTGAATCAGGCTGTTTATACGAATTGTATTCAGAATTATATGTGAAAGGCGCTGCAGGCCCAGGGGAAAAACCATGGGCTGCAGCGCTTTTCTTTGACTCGGTTAATGTATATCGTACATATCATACGTCCATACAGTTTTCCAATCTCACCAGCTCTCCGCCCATGAGTTCCACATCCTCCTCCTGGTGGGTTGAGAGGATTAAAAGCCGTCCGTCTTGTTTTTCCCTGATATATGAAATGACATTGCGTTTCAATTCGTCATCCATGCCGGTAAAAGGTTCATCCATGAGAAGAATATGGGAGGGGATAAGAAGGGCACGGGCGACAGCCACACGGCGTTTCATGCCGCCGCTTAAGGTGGATACAGGGCGGTTCAGGCATTCCTCCGGAAGCAGGCGGGCCAATTCCCATTTAATACGGGGAGCCTTGAGCGACCGGCCGGCACACATGGCTACATTTTCAATCGGAGAAAAGGATTCGCAGAGCCGGTCCTCCTGAAAGACAGCGGAAGCAGGCAGGGAACTCATGTCCTGGGGGGTTCCGTCTGCCAGTATCAAGCCATGGTCTGCTTGCTCCAACCCCATGAGAATGCGCAGCAGAGTAGTTTTACCTGAACCGGATGGACTCATGAGACAATAACATTGGCCCTGCTGAAAGGACAGGTTCAGGTTCTTTAATACGGGCAGCCCGTCATAGGATTTGGATATATGTTGCAATTCCAGGGTCATTCCATACACGCTCCTTAATGCTTTATTTTCTTTAGCAGATAAAGAAAAAAACGTTCAAACAATGCGCTGATTATTATGATGACAAAGGTCCAGGCAAATAGCCCGGCCGTGTCAAGATACAGTTTGGAGTAGTACAGCTGTTCTCCGATTGAACCTTCCGGTATGCCGATGACTTCCGCGGCCACGCCGGATTTCCAGCTCATACCAAGAGCTGTACGGCACCCGTTTACAAGGTATGGAAGGAGGGCTGGCACATAGATATAGTGGATGCGCTTCCACATGGGCATACGGAAAACCCGGGCCATTTCCAGCAGTTTTTTATCCGTGTGTTTCAGCCCGGACAGAGTGCTCACATAGACCATGGGCACCACCACCAGAAAAGAGGTGAATACTGCCAGGTTGCGGGAGCCAATCCATATCAGTGCCAGGATAACAAAGGAGGCAACCGGAACAGATTTAATCAGAAGCATGACCGGGTCCAGCAGCTCCTTTACCAGGGGAAAGAGGTAGGCCAGGCTTCCCAGGAGGATGCTTAGGGCAAAGGCCCCCAGGAATCCAAGACTTATCCTGGCAAAGGAATTCAGGATGGTGGCCCAGAAGGCCGGGTCCACCGCCTGTTCTGCCAGGGCCTTTACCATGTCCAGAGGGCCTACGAATATAATATTGTTGTGTATCAGGAGATTGGCTGTCTGCCATACTGCAATCCAGAACAGCCAAACCAGATATTTACGTATTCGTGTGATGTGATTTGTAGGTTGATTCATGAAGGATGTCTCCGCAGTCAGGGGTTAGGGCATATAGTAAAAATCATCTCCGGGCATCTGTCCGCCGATGGATTTTGGGTCCTGTTCATGTAAGGTGGAGAGGTAACCGCTCAATGCGTCCTTCATCTCCTGACCGGTCAGACATACAATATTACAGTAGGGAAGGGCTTTCTGGGCAATGGGGGCTTTCTCCACAATACCCTGCTCAGCAATCAGCCTGGATGCATCCTCCGCATGTTCTGTGGCAAAAAGGGGGGAGGCCTCATGGTCCCTTATGAAGTCTGCAACAGGGGAGCGGTTTTCCCTGAGAAAATCGCTGCGTACCAGGGTAACTCCTGTCACCAGCATGCTTCCGGTGTCCTTGTTCAGCATGTTCCACTGTTCTGTTAAATCCAGCACTGTTTTTAGGTCAGGGTTCTGGATGCAGGCAGCAGTGGCAAAGGGCTGCGGCAGAACTCCGATGGCGCTGGAATCCTGTTTTAGCAGGGATGCCACTTCTGTGGCCTCGGATTTGAACTGAAGGTCCACATCAGATGTAGAAAGACCATTTTCCTTTAAAAGGTAATTCACGACGTATTCAGGGGTGGTTCCCTTTCCTGTCATATAAATGGTGCGTCCCTTTAAGTCAGCCATGGAGGAAATGGAATCATCTGAGGCAACCACATAGAGGACACCCAGGGTGTTGATATCCAGGACCGTGATATTTCCCTGGGTCTTGGCGTAGAGTACACTGGCAACATTAGCAGGCAGCAGGGCGATATCCAGATCGCCGTTTGCAATCTTGCCCACCAGTTCATCAGCCTTGCCGGCCATGGTAAATTCATAAACATTGGAGGTCTCGCCCCTGGAAGCCTTGTCCATCAGGGATACAAGTCCCATGGAGGTAGGGCCTTTTAGAGAGCCTACACGGATGGCTGCCTGACAGGTCAGCTTGTTTTCATCAAAACCCGTGTTCAGTTCATCGCCGGAACCGGATTCAGAGGAGGACACTGCGCCGGAAGCGCTTTCTGAGGCCTGGTCCTGGGAGGCTTTTTCACCGTTCTGGTTTATGGTCTGTGCGTCGGCCTGAGCTTCCGTCTGTGTCCCGGCCTGGGCTTCCGTCCGAGCCTCTGTGGCAGGTGTGCCTGAGGTGCTCTTGCCGCATCCGCCCAGCACCAGGGAGATACCCATAAATGCTATTAAAAGTAAAGAAACATGTTTTTTCATAGTACTTCAACTCCTCTCGTAAATATCATTAACTATAGCACAACAGCCCTGTCTTTTCTATAAAATATTTGAGAAATATTATTGATATAAATATCACAATGTGAGATAATGAAGCCATGGTTTGGGGTGAGCCCATAATACACGCAGATAGTGGAGGAATAAGGGATGAAAGTAACGATATGTATTGGAAGCGCCTGTCATTTAAAGGGATCCAGAGAGATTATCAGCAAGCTCCAGAAGCTGGTGGATGAGAACGGCCTGTCTGATAAGGTGGATTTAAACGGTGCGTTCTGTTCCGGAAATTGTGACCATGGAGTGTGCGTGACGGTGGAGGGCGAGCTGTATTCCCTGAAGCCGGAAGATACAGAAGAATTTTTTGAAAATGAGATAAAGGGGAGACTTTGATTATGGGCATGGAAATCATAGATTTCAAAGCCACAAAGTGCAAACACTGCTATAAATGCGTCCGCTACTGTGGGGTAAAGGCCATCCAGGTCAAGGATGAGCGGGCGGTCATCATGCCGGACAAGTGTATCCTGTGCGGTCACTGTCTGAAGATCTGTCCTCAGTCAGCAAAAACCCTTAAGAGCGACCTGAACATGGTTCGCGGATTTTTGCGCGAAGGCATGCGTGTGGTGGTGTCCATAGCACCGTCCTATATGGGTTTATTAAAATACAAGACAATCGGTCAGGTGCGGGGGGCTCTGCTGCGCCTGGGATTCGAGGATGTGAGAGAGACTTCCGAGGGAGCTGCTTTTGTGACGGCTGAGTATACGAAGCTTCTGGCAGAGCACAAGATGGAGAATATTATAACCACATGCTGCCCAAGTGCTAATGACCTGGTGGAAATCTACTATCCACAGCTTATACCCTACCTGGCACCGGTTGTGTCTCCCATGATTGCCCACGGAAAGCTTTTGAAGGAAGAACTTGGACGTGATGTGAAGGTCGTGTTCCTTGGACCGTGTATTGCCAAGAAGAAGGAAGCCATGGACCTGAGGCATGAGGGCTATATTGATGCTGTATTAAATTTTAATGACATAAACAAATGGCTGGAGGAAGAAGACATCGTAATCGGGGACTGTGAAGACCGGCCATTTACCGCATTTGACCCAAAGGTAAACCGCCTGTATCCTGTGACCAACGGCGTGGTGAATTCCGTGCTGGCTACCGAGGAGAAGGGGGATGGATACAGAAAGTTCTATGTCCACGGGGAAGACAATTGTATTGATTTGTGCAAGAGTATGTCCCGGGGAGAAATCAAGGGCTGTTTTATAGAGATGAATATGTGTTCCGGCGGCTGCATCAAAGGCCCCACGGTAGATGAGGAGTTTATATCCAGGTTTAAGGTTAAGCTGGACATGGAGGAGAGCATCTGCAGGGAGCCGGCTGAGGAAACGCAGATGGAGCCGGTATGGGATAATGTGAATTTCAGGAAGCAGTTCGAGGACCATTCCCCCAGGGACCCCCAGCCTACGGAGGAACAGATACGGGAAATCCTGCGAATGACCAACAAGCTGAAGCCGGAGGACGAGCTGAACTGCGGCGCCTGCGGTTACCCTACCTGCCGGGAAAAGGCCATTGCCGTATTCCAGCACAAGGCAGAGGTGAGCATGTGTATCCCGTTTATGCATGAAAAGGCGGAATCCATGGCCAACCTGGTGATGGAGACTTCACCCAACATCGTACTGATTGTGGGAGATGACATGCGCATCATGGAGTACTCGGATGTGGGCGAGAGATATTTTGGAAGGACCCGTTCCCAGGCATTGCAGATGTATCTGTATGAACTTATCGACCCAGTGAACTTCCAGTGGGTATTTGACACACACCAGAACATCCACGGCAAGCGGGTGAATTATCCGGAATATAATCTTTCCACCCTGCAGAACATTGTGTACATAGAAAAGGAAAATGCAGTCCTGGCCACCTTCATAGACATAACCCGTGAGGAGGAGCTGGCCAAGGAAGAGTATGAGAGAAAGCTGGAGACCATAGATCTGGCCCAGAAGGTCATCCACAAGCAGATGATGGTGGCTCAGGAGATAGCAGGTCTGCTGGGAGAGACAACAGCCGAGACAAAAACCACCCTGACCAAGCTGTGCCACTCCTTGCTGGAGGATGGCAGCGATGCCGGGTATGCCGGGGGAGAAAGAGAGCGGGAAATTCCTGGCGTACAGCTGGGAAGCGGAGCCGTGCCCTTAAAGGGCGTCATGACAGCCGGGGGATCCGGCGGAGCGGGAGCCGGACAGATATCAGGAACCGGGCCGGCATCAGGAGCCGGAAATCCGGCAGATAATGCCGGTGAACAGAAAAAGCCTACGGGGTATGTCCATATAGGCAGCGCCAATCCGGGCGGGGGAAAGTCCGGGTATGTCCATCTGAGCAATGTGGATTTAAAGAAACCAGGCGGCAACGGAGGTAAATAATGGGAATTACAGTGGATGTTGCATATAAAAGCCTGAACAAGTACACCGAAATCCTGTGCGGGGACAAGGTAGAGCTTTTGCAGACCGAGGATTCCAACATCATGATTCTGGCGGACGGTATGGGAAGCGGAGTCAAGGCCAATATCCTGTCCACGCTGACCTCTAAGATATTAGGAACCATGTTCCTTAATGGGGCTACCCTGGAGGAGTGTGTGGATACCATCAGTGAGACTCTCCCCATCTGTCAGGTCAGGCAGGTGGCTTATTCCACCTTCAGCATACTGCAGGTATACCACAACGGGGATGCGTATCTGGTGGAATATGATAATCCCGGATGCATATTTATCCGGGACGGAAAGCTTATGCAGATTCCGAAAAATGTCCGGGTCATGCAGGGCAAGGAAATCAATGAATACAGGTTCAAGGTCAAAAAAGGCGATGCCCTGATTCTCATGAGCGACGGCACCATCCATGCAGGGGTGGGTGAACTGCTGAACTTTGGATGGCTGTGGCAGGACATTGCGGACTATGCAGTGAGACAGTATCCTCTGACCGTGTCGGCCATGCGTCTGGCCGCCAGCATCAGCAGGGCCTGTGACGAGCTGTATCAGTTCCGTCCAGGGGATGATACTACGGTGGCGTGCATGCGGATTATTGACAGCAAGCCTGTTCACCTCATGACCGGACCTGCAAGGAATCCGGAAGACGACGTTCGTATGGTCCAGGATTTTATGGATGATCCCAATGCCAGGACCATTGTATGCGGGGGAACCAGCGCCACTATCGTGTCCAGGGTCCTGGGGAAGAAACTGGATGTATCACTGGATTATGTGGATCCGGAGATACCTCCCATTGCATACATGGAAGGTGTGGATTTGGTTACGGAGGGAGTTCTTACCCTTAACCGGGTACTTCAGCTGCTTCGCAGGTATGTGAAAAATGAGACTGTATCCGAAGAATTTTTTCATGAACTGGATAAGCCCAACGGGGGTTCCATGGTGGCCAAGGTGCTCATAGAAGACTGCACGGAGGTGCACCTGTATGTGGGGAAGGCAATCAACAGTGCGTACCAGAATCCGGGACTTCCCTTTGACCTGGGTATCCGCCAGAATCTGGTGGAACAGCTGAGGCATGTGATTGAGGAGATGGGAAAGACAGTAGTGGTGACATATTACTAATGTTGTATGTCATTTAATACTTGCTTTTTCAGGGTAAATATAGTAGATTTCTAGTGTTGATATAATTTTAACAAACTCGAATTGTGATATAGAAGCAGACATATATGGGATAAGCCAATGATATGTAATGCGCAGGAGACCATAGGACGGTCTCCAAGTGCCCGTAACAAGGAGGAGAAAAAGATGGTAACCAATGATGCGACAATCCTGCGTTTGAAACATGATGTACTTTACGAGGTGGCTAAAGCTGCATGGGAAGGGAATCTGGACGAGAAGCGGGAGCAGATTCCATATTCCATGATACCAGGGCCTCAGGCGACTTACCGCTGCTGTATTTATAAGGAAAGAGAAATTATCCGGCAGAGGGTCCGCCTGGCAGAAGGAAAATGTCCCACCGGGAAGGACACATCCAATGTGGTCCAGGTCATCAACGCGGCCTGCGAGGAGTGCCCCATCGCATCCTACATAGTGACTGACAACTGCCGTAAATGTATGGGCAAGGCCTGCCAGAACTCCTGTAATTTCGGAGCCATCAGCATGGGACGTGAGCGGGCCTATATCGAGCCCGGCAAATGTAAGGAATGCGGCAAGTGCTCACAGGCCTGTCCCTATAACGCCATTGCCCATCTGGAGCGTCCGTGTAAGAAAATTTGTCCGGTGGATGCCATCACTTATGATGAGTATGGAATCTGCGTGATTGATGAGAAGAAATGTATCCAGTGCGGAGCCTGCATCCATAGCTGTCCGTTCGGAGCCATAGGGTCCAAGACCTTCATGGTAGATGTGATTCGCCTGATTAAGGCAGGAAAACGGGTGGTTGCCATGGTGGCGCCTGCCACAGAGGGGCAGTTCGGCCCTGACATTACCATGGCCAGCTGGAAAATTGCATTAAAGCAGCTGGGATTTGCGGACATGATAGAAGTGGGATTGGGCGGAGACATGACCGCTGCCTATGAGGCAGAAGAATGGGCCCAGGCCCATAAGGAGGGAAAGAAGATGACTACCTCCTGCTGTCCCGCGTTCGTGAACATGATTAAGCAGCATTTTCCAATGTTACTGGAGAATATGTCCACCACGGTGTCGCCTATGTGCGCAGTGTCCAGAATGATAAAGAGCGGGGATCCGGATACGGTTACTGTATTTATTGGCCCCTGCATAGCCAAGAAGAGCGAGAGCCTGGATTTGAATGTAAAGGGAAATGCAGATTATGCCATGACCTTTGGTGAGATAAGAGCCATGATGCGCGCCAAGGGAGTAGAGCTTCAGCCGGCCGAGAACGATTATCAGGAAAGCTCTGTGTTTGGAAAGCGTTTTGGCAACGGCGGCGGCGTGACAGCGGCCGTACTGGAATGCCTGAAGGAAATGGATGAAAACACAGATGTCAAAGTAGCCCGCTGTAACGGAGCCGCAGAGTGTAAGAAGGCATTGCTGCTCATGAAGGTGGGAAAGCTTCCGGAAGATTTCGTGGAAGGCATGGCCTGTGTAGGCGGCTGCGTGGGCGGTCCCAGCCGGCATAAGACTGAGATGGAGGCAAAGAAGGCCAGGGATCAGCTGATTGGAGCCGCGGAGGAGAGGTGCGTGTTGGAGAATCTGAAGAAGTATCCTATGGATGCGTTTTCTATGCATCGGCATTAAGCTACGGTAGTTTAGATGCCAAATTGTGGTTTTGGAGAAAAATGAAAGATAAAACCACAAGATGTAGTGGTTTTTGGGGAAAAATTGAGTGGATTTGCGGCCTGAAAATGGGTGTTTTTCAGGGCGTGAGAAATAGATGCCTTGGCCCTGGGAGATGAGTCTTCCAGGGGCTTTTTGGCATTTATGTAGATAGGGATTAATATAAGGGGGAGAAGGATTTAAAGGTACGTTTTTTATAAGTCGGATTAAGTTAATAAGCGATACTGATAATTTATTATAAAGATAGGGAAATAGTTTAGCTTACTATAACCTGTTTAGTTGATATATTAATAGAAGAACAAATGTTTGTTGCCTGGGTTGCACATGTGTCAATAGATGAGTATAATAAAACTATCATATATTTAGTTTGTAAGAAACTGTATCTGTATAAATGTTTATGTTACGAGTGAAGGGCCAAATCCTCCCTCAAAATAGATGAGATGGGGAATAGTTTGAAGTTTAAATCAACTGTTTACTTCAGAACTATGCTATTTGATTGTATCTTTAATTGTAATACATGACCACTTATTGTATAATATAACAATGTGATTAAAGAGAGGGGTATGCGAATGTTACAGATACATAATCCTTTAGAAACAGATTTTGAGAAAATAGATGTTGACCCCTTTTGGAATGTTGGTAATGAGGTGGAACATTTAAATCATAAAATCCATTCGTATCCAGCGAAATTTCCGGCTTTTATTACACAAAAAGCTATTCAATACGCTCTTAATGATGGCGTATTAGTTAACACCATAGCAGATATTTTTTGTGGTTGTGGGACAGTTGCATTTGAAGCTAAACGTATGGGAATAGATTTTTGGGGATGCGATCTTAACCCAACTGCTGTTTTGATTGCCAAAGCAAAAAGTTTTAATTACAGTACTAATACAATTAAATGTTATTTTGAAAAGATATTAAGTCGTTTTGATGAGTATATTCCAACATATACTTTAACAGAACCAGTTAATGAAAGAATTAACTATTGGTTTTATCCAAGGGAGATTATGGAGTTAAGTTTGCTTAAAGAGTGTATACTATCTTTAGTTCCTCGAAATAGTAAATATAGAGAGTATTTTTTTTGTGCATTTTCTAATATATTGAAATCAACATCTAAGTGGCTTACAAAATCCATTAAACCACAGATTGATTTGGAAAAAACTCCTTTGAGGGTTAGGCAAGCATTTATAAATCAATGTAAAATGATGGAGAAGGCCACTATGGATTCTTCACAGTATCCTCATTCAAAAACAATTATTGAGCAAAAAAATGCATTGAGGATACGGCGACGAGATTTTGCGGATCTCATAGTTTCAAGCCCTCCATATGTGACCTCATATGAATATGCTGATTTGCATCAATTATCTACACTGTGGTTGGATTATGCTAGTGACTATAGAACATTGAGGAAGGATTCTATAGGATCAAAGCATAGTACTTTCAATGGTAATATAATGCAGAGTCTAAATCAATCAGGGAAAAATGTAGTTAGGGCACTTGAAGTAGTGGACAATTCTAAGGCTAAAAGTGTAGCAAAATATTATTTTGATATGCAACAAATAACCGATGTATGTAAAAGCGTATTGCGGCAGAATGGAATGATGTTAATGGTAATTGGTAACACCGAGTATAAAGGCGTTTTGATAGATAATGTGAAGCATCTAGTTGAATCAATGTTTAATAGCGGATTTGATAATATCTTTGTAACAAAGAGAAAAATAACAGGTAAAATCCTTACACCATATAGAGATGAAAAGGGGAAGTTTTCATCAAGTCCTGATAAGCGAAAAGTATATAGTGAAGAATTTATTGTTATTGGGAGGTGATATTAATATGGATTTAGGTACAATAGGTACAAAAATCGATGATATTGATGTGGAAATAAGCTATAAGATTATACAGCTATTTTCTGCAGGACTTTATTCAAGTCCGAATAAGGCGTTTGAAGAGTTAGTGTGTAATTCTTATGATGCATTTGCTGATAAGGTATCAGTATATATGCCAAGTGATTTGGCGGCAGAAGGAGCCTTTATTTGGGTTTGTGATAATGGAGAGGGGCTAGACCAGCAAGAGTTAAAGGATTTATGGCGAATAGGTGAATCTTCTAAACGTTTAGATAATACTCGAGATAGTGTCCGTTTGCAAATTGGTCAATTTGGGATAGGAAAACTCGCCACATATGTATTAGCAAGAAAATTAACTTATATATCCAAAAAGAACGATAAGTATATTATTGCTACGATGGATTACGATCTTATTCATGGTGATATTAAAAAGTTAACTCTTGATGAAAGGGAAATTGATGAGACTACTACGATAAAGCTTTTAGAAACCTACATAACACCTTATAATAGAGGAAAAATTGAGTTTGAATTATTTGGCCCAAAATCAATAAAAAGTTGGACATTTTCTTTGCTAACAGATTTGAAACCCAAAGCCTTTGAAATATCGGAAGGTCGGCTCAAGTGGATTTTACGTACCGCTTTACCATTAAATCCACAGTTCAGTTTGTTTTTTAATGGCGAGAAAATAGAATCATCTAAAATAGATGTTCCAATTATAAAGGAATGGATCATCGGGTATGAAGATAAGACTGCTGCGACATTTAAGAATGCTAGTTGTCGAGAAGAAAATGGTGAGTATTATCTTGATTTTGAAAACTTAAAAGGAATTCATGGTAAATTTATATTATATCAGGATTCCCTCGTAAGTGGTAAATCTACAATCTTAGGTCGGAGTCACGGTATTTTTTTGAACATAAGAGGGAGACTAATAAATTTAGATGATCCTCTTCTTGGAATGGAAGCTTTCTCGCATGGAGCTTTCAATAGAACACGTATTATAATTGATGCTGATGAGTTAGACAACAACCTAACTTCTACTCGTGAAGCAGTTAAAGATTCTATTCCTTATATGCAGTTAAAAGCATATATCAAACGAAAATTTAATAGCGAGATCAGGACTTATTATTTTGAAGAAGAAAATAAAGAAGCGGATAAGCGTACTATTTCATACCGTTTATCTCAAACTTCTTATACGACATCCAAGCGTCCTATTTATAATTTTGCAAAAAAATTCTTTGCAGGTGATATAATCAATCCGTTTTTAATTGAAAAACCAGATTGCAGTCGGCAAGAATTAATTTTACAATCTTTTGGTCAGGACATAGAAACGGGAAGCCAAGTTATTGAAACTGTAGAATGGTCAGCATTGTCTACGAGTGATCCTATTGCAAAGTTAAACTTAGAGAAGCGACTGTTAACGATAAATTCAGCGCATCCATATATTGCAAATTATGCAGATGCATATCAAAACACCTTGCCACTCCAAAGTATTGCTATCACTGAAGTTTTAACCGAAGCACATCTTTATGAGTTGGGATTAGATGAACATCAAATTAATGAAGTAATGAGAAAACGTGATACGACTTTACGTGAGTTAGCATTATCTGATAGAGAAGGTATTCCAGCTGTGGCTTTATTACTGAAAGAAGCGATAGCTAATCCAACAGCATTAGAGGATGCAGTTTATAGAGTTTTATTGGCTCTAGGGTTTGAGACAATTAAGATAGGTGGAAAAGGGAAGCCAGATGGAAAAGCTGATGCAAAGCTAGGCTATAATTCTAGGGGTGAATCATTGAGCTATTCATTAACTTATGATGCTAAAAGTACAGAGAAGAAAAGGATTTCTGCTGGAACGGCACATTTATCTGGGTTGAGACGCCATAAAGCTGATTATAAAGCTGATTATGCCTTAGAAGTAGCAATCGGATATGAAGGTGAGAATAATTCGGATAGCGCTATTTCTAAAGAGGCAAAATTACAAAAGATTACAATAATTAGAGCGAAGGATCTTATAAGATTACTTTTTTTAGCGACACCTAAACAGTTAGGCTTGGATAAACTTAGAAATTTATTTGAAACATGTTTTTCTCCTCTTGATGTTAAAAGTTGGATAGATAAATTAGAAGCTGAAAAAGTTGAGACCCCTCCATATTATGAAATTATCGATTCGATCTATGAGTTTCAGACCACGGATAATGAACCTCCTACAATTAGCGTGATTCGTCATCATTTAAATTCAAAGTTAAAAAAGACATTTTCTACAACAGATGTTGAAGGATATATCAGAATACTCACACAACTTGTGCCAGGTTCCATATCAATTGAAGTAGATACAAAAACAGTCGGTGTACAAAATAAACCAGATACTATAAAAAATAGAATTGCTCACTTAATAAATACCGATATCCCACAGGAAGCTAAGACAATGTATAGCGATATATTTATTGATTAGTTATACTCTCATTTATGGATATACCAAGCAATTCTATTATTAAGATAGATTGCTGAGCGGTTTTAATTGCCTCTATTTGTTGTGTGGATAACGTAGTAGTATCTTGTAGTATTTCTTCTAGGCAATTAAAAGCTTCAATAATGGACTTCATTTTATCACCTCAATACAAGTATTTGTTAAATTATATTAATGTATACATTTTGCTATGAGTAAATATTGATTTCTATAAATGAGATAGTAATACAGTCAATAGCTTAATTTTTTTTTCTGGGCATTTGAAAGATGATGCGGACGAGTGTTTTAGTGATTAGGGAAAAGTAAAAAATCAACTTAGCTAAAGCAACTTGAATTAGCCCTTGTAACGCACCGTAAGCCGCTGTGTTGGCTTTTAAGGAGAAGAAAGGGATAGATGTGCATGCCATAGAAAATTTGGCTAAATTGGCCCAATATAAGAAAGCCCCTTTTGGATAAGAATAATTGATATCTTAACGTCGCATTCGTCGCCATGAATCAAACCGTATCCCCCGTTCGATTTGTGTGCAGGTTAAAGGGAGGTGCACCTAAAGGCGCCCCTCCCGGCCACAATCGCCCGCAATGCGGGCGTTTTTCTGCTTCCACAAAGGTGCACCTGTTTGGAGCCTTGGTCACCTGTCAGGTGGTCGGTTTTGGCTGGAGACCACGCAAGTACAAGGAAAATGGCGTATTTATAGGTGCACCCTGTAGGTGGTTCTGACGTATTTGGAGCAGAATCTTTATGACATGTGGATATGGACTTCCGCCGGGATATTCGATATGGTGTTGGCGGAAGGAGGAGTGTCCATGAAGAAAACTACGAGGGAACAATGTGAGGAAGTCATAGCAGCCAGGGTAGAATGGCTGGTAACCCGATGGCAGGAAGAAAAGACACAGGAAGAAAAGAAAGCAGACCACAAGCTGAACGAACGGATGGACCATTGGATGAAGGAAATCACCAAGGAGCAGAGGGATGCCATAGAGGATTGTATTGATGACATGCTGGATGGAAATGGGATGTGTCAGCTGTATCTGTATGAGGAAGGGGTGAAGGATGGGATACGATTGATGAAGATGATTCGGGATATGTGATAGTATGTTTTGAGGGTAGCCGTCATATTATGTGGCGGCTTTTTGTTTGTTTGGAGAAGAAAAACGAGGCGAAAAAAATCAAATACATGCTGTACCTGTACAAAAAAATATATGCTACGCCAAGGGTGGAGTCTGTCTATCCGGTGGGCCATGCCCTGGCCCATGGTGGCCCGCCAAGAAGTACCCAATGGAATATCTAGTACAGAGGGAAAGAATATAAACCATTTGAGGCGTGATAAACGGAGTAAAAATAACTAAAGTTGTATGTGCACTTTTAACGAAATTGGCTTTTTGAGGTTATCAAAAGGGGGCTGAAACTGGACTAATAGTGAGGGGGTATTTTTTTCAGCCGATATTTTTAAAGGGCAGATGATAAGAGTGTTCAAGGTGGCTTGAAAAGTTTTTGCATTAATCTTGGCTATCAAAGGGCTGTTTTTTACCATGAGTCGCAGGGGAATCTTTTCTGGAAATGTAATTGGCAAGCCGGGTTATATGCCGAACTTGTGCATCTTAAGAAAATCGTAAGAAGAAATCTGGTTATCAGAAGGCCTATTTTTTACCACTAGTAGTAGAGGGATGTTTTTTTAGAAGGGAATGGTACAGGGATGAGGAACTGGCTCGTCCATGCAATTGTAAAGAAAAACATAAGTCCATCCCCATTGAAATTGCCTATTCATGAGAGGGGAATGTATGAATACAGGGGAGGTTGACCCAACGAAGTTATCTGAAGGATTCGCATGAAGGAAGAAAAGAGCCGCTTCAATACCTGCGTTTCAGAGAAGTTTATATATATTTAAGAAAAAGTTTGGTTATCAGGAGGCCCTTTTTTTACCTCTAAAAGTAGGGGGATATTTTTTGGCAGGCATTTTAAAGGGAAAGACTGCAGAAGAGTTTATGGGAGGTTAATCAAGTTTTTGTAAGTAAGTTGGTTATCAGTAGGCCTATTTTTCGGCTTTTAAATAGTAGAGGGGTATTTTTTGAAAACCCGAAATGGAAGGAGAGAATGGGGTATAACCGGTCCATCTCTTAAGTGGGAGACCGGATATATGATAATCCACAAAAGAAAAAATGATTCATACAGGCCTGAATAAAAGGACGGGAGTATGCCGTCCGCCGTACAATGACAACTTCATATCCAGCCAATCCGTTACATTGGCTGTCCGGTCGTGAGGAACGAAAGCGACGTGAGGGGTGCGCGAAGACTGCCTGCAGGACATGATCCTGTCCATGGATGTGCAATACATCTTAAGGCAAGAGCGGTACACACCTGACTCTCAATCAATCATAAGCAGGGTTGAATCGCCATGGCCCCGGACAGCTGACAATGATACTTCCGTCCAGTCACAGCCCCCTTGGCCGGGGACCACGCAATGAGGGCGGCCTCCGGAGAACCCGGAGGAGGTGGAATTCCTATGATGCCTGTGCGCTGCAGGCAGGCGGACTGGCTGCCCTGTCCAGGTATCCTTCTGGACAAGCTTCGGGGAGTAGTGTCAAATAGAAGCACAAATAAGAAACAGAGAGAAGGTGGGTTCGATGCCAGATCATGCAGCCGTTCTTCCGGGATGACTGCATGGATGTGGAATGGAACGAGGCCAGAATGGATGAAGGTGTTACAGATGGGCATTCCCATAACAGCTTTAGGAGCGATACGCATGAGGAAATCCGTGAGGTGGAAATAGAGTATTTCCGGAGGAACTATGGAAACAATGGAGCTGCTTCAATACCTGCGATTCAGAGAAGTACAAAAGATACTGGATGAGCTGCTGCGCCAAAGGCTGATTGACCCTGTCATGTATGACATGGTCCTTCGGAAGTACCAGAGGATATGTTCCCAACATGTTGTATGAAAATGTGAGAATTCGGAGAACTGATACTTGATATGGTGCAGGAAGTGTGGTAATGTGTCTTGTTGAAAACGGAGGAAAGGAGGCGCAGCAAGTGGCAGAAGTATTATGCATCCCAAAGACCATACCAGAGCGTACAGGATACCAGATACGGAGCATACGGGTGTGTGCATACTGCCGTGTGAGCACGGATGACGATGGCCAGTATCATTCCTATGACGCACAGATGGAGTATTATAGAGGACTTATCCAGAAAAATCCGGCCTGGGAATTCTGCGGGATATATGCGGACGAGGGCATAAGCGGAACCAGCCGATGGGGGAGGGAGGACTTCCAACGGATGCTGGAGGAATGCGAAAAAGGATGGATAGACCTCATACTGACCAAATCAATCACCCGGTTTGCCAGGAATACGGTGGACACCTTATCCACGGTCCGCCATCTGAAGGAAATAGGGGTAAGTGTGTATTTTGAGAAGGAACGCCTGAATACCATGACGGAGGAGAGTGAAGGGATACTGACCGTATACGGTGCGGTTGCACAGCAGGAGTCAGAGAACATATCCCAAAACGTCCACTGGTCAGCGGTGAACCGGTTCAAACATGGTACATTCGTGATAAGCAGGCGGCCGTATGGTTACGATAAGGATGAAGAGAAGGAGCTGGCTGTCAAGGAGGATGAGGCAGCATGGGTCCGCAGGATGGCCAGCATGTACATGAACGGAATGAGCGGGATGAGGATAGCCGAATATCTGAATCAGAACCAAGTAGCGGCGCCGTATGGTGGGCTCTGGTCCTCCGAAGCGGTCCTGCGGATCCTGTTCAACGAGAAAACAGTGGGTGACTGCCTTCACCAGAAGACCTATTCGACTGGGACGGTACCGTTCCGGACAGAGAAAAACCGTGGGAAGAAGCCACAGTACTATATAAGGGATGACCATGAGGGTATCCTGGGCAGGGATGAACAGATGCGGTTACAACAGATAAAGGAGCACCGTCTTGGCAGACAGGCCAAGATGAACCCGCGTGGACGTGGAGAAGCCTATATCCTAAGCGGGAAGGTGGTGTGCGGGGAATGCGGGAGAGTGTTCATCCGTAAGAAGGAGCAGAGACGAAAGGGAGTGTCCATCAAGTGGAGATGTCCGGGCCACCGGTCAGAGGCATGCCAGTGCTATACCAATGAGATATGGGAAGCGGATATAGAAAGAATGTTTGTAAATACATTCAACACCCTGAAAGAGCACGCGGACGAGATAGTGGACCCGGTCATCCGGGGAATGAAGAAGATGCAGGAAACCAATGGACTACATGAGGCATTGGGTACCTTAAATCAAAAGAAACTGGAACTAAAAGAGCAGAGACATATACTCAGGCAGTTAAAAGCAAATGAGTGTATCGACTCTGCTCTTTATTTTGAGGAGAGCCGGAAGATTGAACGAGAGCTAAGCAGATGCAGGTCAGAAGAGAAACAGCTGCACAGTAGAGGTACCCACCAGGATACCATCACAGGATTACAGGCCACCCTGCATCAGCTCCAGGGATATGATGGGAAGATGCAGGCGTTCGATGGTGACCAGTTTATCCTCCTGGTCCGGGAAGTCTCTGTGGGAAAGAAACGGGAGCTGGGCTTCCATCTGCGGTGCGGACTTAACCTATATGAGCCAGTCATATGACAGGAGGGATGCCATGTGAACAACTATATCACCTACGGGTACCGTCTGGTTGACGGAGACATGAGAATGAATCCAGAGCAGAGTGAAGCTGTACACCTTATCTTTGATGCATATGACGGAGGAGAATCCATCAAAAAGATAGTCGGGATGCTAAAAGACAGGAAGGCACCTACCACCCGTGGAAAACCGTCCTGGACACCCGCCCTTATCCGGAAAATATTGCGTAACAAGGACTATCTGGGAGTGGAGCCGTACCCAAGGATGATTGAAGAAGAGCAGTTTGAACGGGTACAAAAGTGCCTGAAACGCTCCCGGGACTTATGGAACCAGCGTCATTCATCCGGCTCCATCCAGAGAACATCCATGTATACAGGCCGGTTGATATGCAGCAGCTGCGGCGGGGTATATTCCATCTATAAACAGAGCGTTAGAGGTGACAAAAGGGATATTCGATATTGGAAATGCAGGCATTACGACCCGGCCACGAAGGAACCATGTAAGATGCCCATCCTGACAGAGAAGCAGTTGGATGGAATGTTCTCACAAGCACTTATGCGGATGAAAACAGAGCCAACCCTGTACCATGAGGAAACCCAAAAGATACTGAAGGGGCTCATCAAAGAAAGACAGTTTATGGAATCTGAATTAAATGTGTGCTGGAAGCGATGCAATGAAGACGATGAATGGATGGAGCAGCTATACTTTCAGATTGCTGCCAAGCGATACCAGGAGATAAAATGGGCAGACTTGACCCATCAGATAGAGGAATATCTTCGGGAGGTGAATGCTTCCACTCAGGCAGATTCAATTGATTCGCTTAAAACAATTGATGCATCCGTATTCAAAATCATCAAGAGAGTAGAGGTCCAGCCGGACAGAAGCCTGAAATTTGAGCTGATAAATAGAGCGGTGGTACTTCAATATCCAGAAATAAAAACAAAAGATAAGAAAACGAAAAACATACGTTACTGCGTCCCCTTCGGATACTGGCTGGATGGACAGGAAGTGCCAATCACTCATGAACAATACAGCCCAATCGTCCAGATGGTATTCCAATCCTACGCGAAGGGGATGTCACTGACAGCATTGGCAAACGAGTTGGAGAGCCAGTCCATACCCAACCAGAAAGGAAGGCCGGCATGGAGCCACAGCTGCATCCGAAATATCCTTACCAACCCTGTTTACCTTGGGGATAAGAAATTTCCCGCTCTGGTGACACGGGAACTGTTTACACAAGTACAGACCAGATTGGAAGAAAACGGCCGGAAGAAACGGGAGAGCCGGACTAAGGCGGCAGATGGAAAGGAGGGATTATGTGCCAAGGGCGGAACGAATCGTGGAGGTCATCCCGGCAACCTGGAACCCGACGGATGAGTCGGCCGGGGAAATTCGGAAGCTGCGGGTAGCGGCATACTGCCGTGTCAGCACGGAGCTGGAACAGCAGCAGTCCAGTTACGACATACAGATTGAATATTATACCAGGCACATCATGCAGAATCCCAACTGGATATTCGCCGGTGTCTTCGCGGATGATGGACGCAGCGCGACCAATACCTTTCGCAGGGATGACTTTAATCAGCTGATGAACCAGTGTATGAAGGGGAAGGTGGACATGGTCATTACGAAATCCATCAGCCGGTTTGCCAGGAATACGGTGGACTGCATCTCCTGGGTGAGGAAGCTCAAGGAAAAGAACGTGGCCGTGTACTTCGAGAAGGAAAACCTCAACACCCTGGATGACTCAACCGAAATGATACTGACCATCCTGAGCAGCCAGGCACAGGAGGAAAGCCGTGCTATCAGCACCAACGTCAAGTGGGGGTATGCGAGAAAGTTTGAAAAGGGGGAATCCACAAGACAGAGAAGCTATGGATTCAGGAAGGCGCCAACCGGAGAGATGTGCATCGTGGAGGAGGAAGCGGCTGTTATCCGAAACATGGCCCGGTGGTTTCTGGACGGGGACAGCCTGGAACGAATCAAGCACAGACTGGAGGAGGCAGGGATAGAGACCACTACCGGTAAGAAAACATGGAGTACGGGTACCATCTACAACATACTGATCAATGAAAAAATCATGGGGGATGTGCTTCTGCAGAAGACATTCACGTCAGATTATCTAACCAAACGGAGAGTAAAGAACTCGGGCCAGCAGAAGCAGTACTATGTGAAGAATCATCATGAGGCAATCATCCCGAAGACAGTCTATTACAAGATACAGGAGGAGATTGCCAGACGCTCCTCGTTAAAAAAAGCCGGAACCAGGAAAGGGAAGACGGCCCAGGGCGTATATAGTTCTAAATATGCACTGACCGGAATCATGGTGTGCAATGAATGCGGAGCCCATTACCGCAGGACAACCTGGGCAAAAAATGGGAAGAAGGTAATCGTATGGCGCTGCATCAACCGTCTGGAGCATGGGACGAAGCGGTGCCATGAATCACCTACGTTAAAGGAGGAGGTCATTCAGGAAGCAATCATGGGAAAGCTGCACAGCCTGTCAATTGACCAGGAGGAAGAAAACTTCTTAAACGGGGTAAAGGAAGATATCCTCCGGGCGGCCAAGGTTGTAGGAGGAGCGTGTACAGAGGAAGAGATTGATAAAACCATAGAGGAACTGCGTGACCAGCTTATGGACTATGTGGGCATGGCAGCCAGGGAACATGGTGGTGAGAACTGGTACAGCGACCGAATGCGAAAGCTGGGATTACAGATAAGCGAATTAAAAAAGAGGAGGGAAAGCATACGAGAGCAGGAAAAGATAAGGGACGAGTATGAATATCTGGACCAGGAAGTCAGCCGAATCATATGTGAGACAGGCGGGACCTCAGGAGCCGAATTTGATAATATCTTCATACGGCAGATCGTCCGGGAGATACGTGTGATATCGAAAAACAAACTTCAAATCCAGCTAAGGACAGGTATGATGTTGGACGTGAATCTGTAAACGAGAGAAGGATTAGAAGATATACAGTTATTAAAATGGAAATCGTTTGACAGGTGTTTGACAGGCCCTGGAGGTTAATATTGCTAATGGGTACCCGGAATCATAAAATATAAGAACAACCGTAGGCTATAAAGAAGAATTAAAAACAATAAGGTTTTTGTAAATGATAAATGGAATTGACAGTATCAGGAAGGGAGGACATAAAGATGTTCAAAGTTAAGTTGAGCTTTGATACAGATAGGCTGGAACAGGATATCCTGGAACAGCTTTATGCTAAAGTGGACGAAATATTTGAGTCTGAGGATTTAAACTGCGTGGACAGAGCGCTGGTCCGAGTCTATGAGGATAAAGGGAGGGAGGAGGATTACGGACGTTTTTGGGCGGCAATTTTTGCACTGAAGCAAACACCAGAGCTTGCAGAGAATTTAAAGGAGTGTACATGGTATAATGGTTCAGCAAAAGAAAACCTGCTTACAGGGTTTCTGAGGAATTAGTATATGAATAGTGGGCAAAAGAAAGGGATAAATTTTGACCTGGATACAAACGCATTGAAAATACATTATACAGAAGGGGACTGGCGTAATGCATACCATGATGTCAGGAACTTTTTTAAGAAAAATGGCTTTGAACATATCCAGGGCTCAGGACATCATACCCTTATGCCGATGTCAGAACCTGATGTAATGACCATCGTGTATCGAATGACAAAAAGATTTCCATGGATTAATTAATGTGTGAGTGTTTGTACGCTTGCAGATGTTCCGGAAGCGTTTGATATTTCGCATGTCTTTGTCCGGGAGGCAGAGAGGCTGGACGAGGCTATGACGTCTACGACGCAGGGAATTGATACTTTAAGCATGTAGGTAATGATGTCCCTCAAATGATGAAGCACATAGTATCTTGGATTAATTTGGTTAAGAATTATATCATCCATACAATAGGGAATATGCGGATGGTGTCAGCTATCCGCATATTTAGCATATCCATTTCAGTTATTTTGGAGCCGATTACAATAAGCACTATTGAGATTATGGTATCAATCATTATATAATAATTAAACAATCCAATTGGTGTAGTCCTGCCGGGCATCCACAACAGCATATACAATAACAGTAAAATCCCGTTCTCTGATTTTATAAAATACCAGATGGTTTTCTACAATAATCATACGAAAACCCATGCGCCTTAAAGATGGGTGTTTGGCAATCACGCCATAATAAGGCTGCTCTGCTAATAAGCCAATGGCGTGCTCTAATTTGTCCAGATATGCGAGGGCAATGTCCACGTCACCTGAAGGGTTTGTCAAGTTTTTTGTGTAAGTTTTAAGAAAATTTTTTGGGGAGGGGAACCTCCCCATTTGTATCATCCGACG
>ENA-OQJZ01000247-OQJZ01000247.1-human-gut-metagenome-genome-assembly--contig:-NODE-247-length-42544-cov-4.301387_pt1 | contig 42544 bp, 32 predicted proteins | sample MGYA00242618_ERZ504785 | MGnify/ENA primary metagenome ERZ504785 (study PRJEB26092, sample SAMD00036354) | human gut metagenome | host: Homo sapiens | study: EMG produced TPA metagenomics assembly of...
AACCTGAAGCCGCTGGTGAAGTCCAACGAACTCAGCGATGTCCACGCCATGCTGTCAAAGGTGTGCGCCTATCTCATGCGCAGGGAAGGACACCTGACAGGGCCTGCCCTGGAGCAGTGGGAGTCCGGCTGCCGTCAGATGAATGAATTCTGTGAAGCCCTTGCCAGAAAGGACCTGGAATATGTAAACGGCCTGTCCCTTGAGGATTTGGAGCAGGTGCTGAAGATGCAGGGCATCCGCCGTTATCTCCTCACTAATTCTCTGGAGAGGGCATACCAGCTGTTCTACATTCCGAAAACCATCAAGAAGGGGATCCTGGAGTCTGTGAAACAGAAGCCGGAGCAGGAATACCCAGGGGCCAGGGAGATGAAACGCAGGTTCATCCTTCATGTGGGCCCTACCAACAGCGGCAAGACCCACGACGCGCTGGAGCGTCTTAAGGAGTGCAGGCATGGAGCTTACTTCGGGCCGTTAAGACTGCTGGCCCTGGAGGTCTATGACAAGCTCAACACAGAGGGCCTGTCCTGTTCCATGGTCACAGGCGAGGAGACGCTGGAGGTGCCTGGAGCGGTCTGCCAGTCCTGTACCGTAGAGATGTTAAACGACCATGAATATTTCGATATCGTGGTGGTGGACGAGTGCCAGATGATAGCCGACCCCTACCGCGGACATAACTGGACCAGGGCAGTGCTGGGGCTTCGGGCAGAGGAAATCCACCTGTGCATGGCTCCCGAGGCAGAGGATATTGTGGTTCAGATGATTAAGCGGTGCGGCGACCAGTACAGGGTGGTGCGCCATAAGCGGAACACCCGGCTGACCATGGAGAAAAAGCCCTATAATCTGAAACAGGATTTAAAAAAGGGCGATGCCCTCATTGTGTTTTCCAAAAAATCAGTGCTGGCCCTGGCAGCCCACCTGGAGAACGAGGGAATCCACTGCAGCGTTATTTACGGAAGCCTGCCTCCCGCCACCAGGCGTGAACAGGTGCGCAGGTTCCTGGCCAGGGAGACAGAGGTGGTGGTCAGCACTGACGCCATCGGCATGGGGCTAAACCTGCCCATACGCAGAATCGTATTTGTGGAAACACGCAAATTTGACGGGGTAAATAAGCGTACCCTGAATCCGGAGGAGATAAAACAGATTGCCGGACGGGCCGGAAGATACGGTCTTTACGACGAGGGATTCGTGGCTGCCATCGACGAGCCGGAGGTCATCGAGGACGGTCTTTCCAGAATGCCCATGCCTATTATGAAGGCATATGTGGGATTCCCTGAGCAGCTTCTCAACCTTCCTGCTGAGATTGATACGCTGGTTAAGATATGGGCCGGCATGGACACGCCTTCCATTTATGAGAAGATGGAGGTGGACGAGCTGCTGGCGCTGTATATGAGTTTTGAGCATGTACACCGGGATGATATGGGGGAATACTCCCGGCAGGAAATTTATAAGCTCATCACCTGTTCCATTGACATAGACAATAAGATGGTCATGGACCTGTGGAAGGATTACTGCAGGGAATACCGTGACGTGACGGAACTGGAGTTTCCTTACAGCCCGGGAGAGGACCTGTATGATTTGGAGAGCTACTATAAGATGCTGGACCTTTATTTCCAGTTCTCCAGAAAGGTGGGGCTTCCTGTTCAGGCCGAGAACCTGGCCGAGGAGAGACGCAGCACAGAGGAGGAAATCAGCCGTATTTTAAGGACAGAATGTGCCAGCTACACCCGTAAATGTTCAGCCTGCGGGAAGGAGCTGTCATGGGATTATCCGTTCTCCATCTGCGAACGGTGTTTTGAGAGGGGTAAGATAAGCCGGGGACATAACCGCTCAGGGCGGAGACGCGCGGCAGGAAACAGAGTATGAAACAAGTGGACAACAAAGGAGGAAAACAATGGAAAATCAACGCATCATTCAAGTAGAGGACAAGGTACCCTTTAACCTGTTGGTACCCCTCAGCATCCAGCACATGTTCGCCATGTTCGGCGCATCCATCCTGGTGCCGTTTATATTTGGCATAAACCCGGCTGTGGTGCTGTTTATGAACGGTGTGGGCACCCTGCTTTTTATCGGAGTGACAAAGGGAAAGGCCCCGGCCTATCTGGGATCCAGCTTTGCATTTCTGGCGCCGGCAGGCGTGGTCATCAGTAATTTCGGATATGAATATGCCCTGGGTGGATTCGTGGCAGTGGGGTTCTGCGGTTGTATCCTGGCCTTTATTGTATATAAATTCGGGACAGAATGGATTGAGGTGGTCCTTCCGCCGGCAGCCATGGGCCCGGTGGTGGCGCTCATAGGACTGGAGCTCTCCGGTTCAGCTGCCAGCAATGCAGGGCTTCTGGACGAGGTGCTGGACCCCAGAAAGACAATCGTGTTTGTTCTTACCCTGGGAACTGCTGTATTTGGTTCCATCCTGTTCAGAAAGTTCTTCTCGGTTATCCCTATCCTCATAGCGGTCATTGTGGGCTACGCGTCTGCCCTTGCCGCGGGTATCGTGGATTTTGCCGAGGTGGCAGCGGCTCCTGTTTTTGCCCTGCCTAATTTCAGCACGCCTAAGTTTAATCTGGAGGCTATCATGATTATCCTTCCGGTGCTCCTGGTCATCACCTCTGAGCACATCGGACACCAGGTGGTCACCAGCAAGATTGTGGGAAGGGATCTGTTAAAGGATCCGGGTCTTCACCGTTCCCTGTTCGGAGATAATTTTTCCACCATGATATCAGGACTGATAGGCTCTGTGCCCACCACCACCTATGGAGAGAATATCGGCGTCATGGCAATCACCCGTGTGTACAGCGTGCGCGTGATTGCGGGAGCGGCCGTGCTGTCCATTGTGTGCTCCTTTATCGGCAAGTTCTCCACTCTTATCAGCACCATACCCGGTCCTGTTATCGGCGGTATTTCCTTCCTGCTTTACGGTATGATTGGTACCTCAGGTCTGCGTATTCTGGTGGATTCCAGGGTGGATTACGGAAATTCCAGAAATCTGGCCCTTACCTCAGTCATATTTGTCACGGGTCTGTCGGGAATTGCCGTGAAGTTTGGAAATGTGCAGCTTACCGGTATGGTGCTGGCCTGCGTGGTAGGCATGATTTTAAGTCTGGTATTTTATGTTCTGGATTACTTTAAGCTTACCAATGATCAGTAGATTCAGGCTAAAAAATGTTTGACATCTGCGGGAAAACTTGTATAATATCTAGTAAGCTGAATCTTAAACAGCAGCCTGTCTGCTGGGGTATTCTGAGCCGTACTATACTCAGGATGGGGATTGAAATAAACCGTTGAAGCGGAGATCAAACCGTAGAGGGCGTTCACAGAGAGCAGGGGATGGTGGAATCCCTGTAACAGGCCGGCCGGCAAATGGACCGCTGAGGGAAAGGGGAAAGGCCGTCAGCTGACAGCTTACGCGCCAAGTATCCGGACCGCAGGCCTGCGTTAAGGGCAGAGCATGTACCGTACCGTTGTACCGCGCATGTTTGAGAGCGTATTAAAAAGTTAAGGTGGCATCACAGGCATTTTGGGATTCAGGCCTGTCCTTTCTTGAAAGGACAGGCCTTTTTGCGTATAATGATACCAAAACATAACAGAATGTATGGGATCAGAAGGGTCTAAAGCCTGTCTGAACGTATATCTGACAAACAAAACACGGTTGGGAAGGAGAAGGGGAATGTCCAAATCATTTTTAATGGGAAATGAGGCAATCGGCCTGGGCGCTGTCCGGGCAGGAGTTAAGGTGGTTTCCGGTTATCCGGGTACACCCTCGACGGAAGTACTGGAGACGGTGGCCAAGCATAATCCCGGAGATATCTATGTAGAGTGGTCTGTCAATGAAAAGGCAGGTATGGAGGTGGCGGCCGCGGCTGCATACACCGGAGCCAGGACCATGGTCACCATGAAGCAGGTAGGGCTGAATGTGGCTTCAGACCCTCTGATGAGCCTGGCTTATGTGGGGGTAAAGGGAGGCATGGTGGTAGTGGTGGCCGACGATCCGGGGCCCATATCTTCCCAGACAGAACAGGATACACGCAGGTTCGGCCAGTTTTCCAAGCTGCCGGTATTTGATCCCAGCTCTCCGGAAGAGGCATACGAGATGATTAAGGATGCCTTTGAATATTCTGAGAAATATCATACTCCTGTGTTGTTCCGCCCTACCACAAGGCTATGCCACGGATGCGCCAGCGTGGAGCTTAAGGAACGGGTCAAGCTTCCGGCGCCAGAGGGCTTTGTCAAGGATTCCGGCAAATGGGTCATTTTCCCCAGGCTGTCCCATGCAAACCACAGGATGATTGAGGCGCGCAATCCCATTATAGGGGAGGACTTTTCAAGCTACAGGTTCAACCTGCTGCATAGGGAAGAGGGAAACACGGTCAAGGGCATCATCACTCATGGCATCAGCTACGGGTTTGTCATGGAAGCCCTGAACGGATACAGAGGAGCAAGGGTGCTTAAGGTATCCACCCCCAATCCCATGCCTGAGCGTCTGCTTCTGGAATTCGCAGAAGGACTGGACCAGGTGATGGCTGTGGAGGAACTGGATCCGGTTCTGGAACAGGAGCTGCTGCTTCTTAGCGGCAGGCACCATCTGCCTCTGGAAGTAAAGGGCAAGCTTACAGGGGAAGTGCAGACCGCCGGTGAAAACTCCGTGGAGTCTGTCAGAAGGGTTCTGGAAGAGTATCTGGGAGAATCCTATATCCGGTATCTGGAAGGACTGGAAGGCGGTGCAGCGGAGCCGGAAGCAGCCCTGCCGGTTCCGCCGCTGCCGGTGCGTCCGCCGGTCCTCTGTGCCGGATGTCCCCACCGGGCATCCTTCTACGCGGTAAAGAGAGCCATGGAGAAGTTAAATGAAGGCCTGGAGGAGGGCGCGGCGCCCATAGAGGGAGTTTACTGCGGCGATATCGGCTGCTATACCCTGGGCAATGCAAAGCCTCTGGATATGGTGGACACCTGTCTGTGCATGGGCGCCGGGATTACCATGGCCCAGGGGCTGCAGCGGGTGGAGCCGGACAAACGGTATTTTTCCTTTGTGGGAGATTCCACCTTCTTTGCCTCCGGTCTCACAGGTATTGTCAATGCGGTATACAATGAGGCCAGCCTGACCCTGTGCATCCTGGACAACTCCACCACGGCCATGACAGGCCACCAGCCCCATCCGGGCACAGGCCGTACCATGATGGGAAATGTAGTGGAGAAAGTGGACATTACAAAGGTGCTGGAGGGCATTGGCGTAAAGAATACCGTTACAGTGGACGCGCTGGATTTAAATGCGTGTGTGGACGCCGTGCTTAAGCTGTCCGCCATGAAGGGCGTGAAAGCCATTATTTTCAAGTCCCCCTGTGCGGCTATCATAAAAAGCTTCCGGACGTGCAGGATTGCGGAGGACAGATGTGTGAACTGCCGGACCTGCATCAATGAGATTGGCTGTCCCGCATTGGTGCTGGACGGGGATATGGTGCGCATAGACAGCGGCCTGTGCACCGGATGCGGCCTGTGCAGCCAGATCTGTTCCGTAGACGCCATTGAAACGGTTAAATAGTCCTGCTTCAGACGGACAGGACAGGGAAGATGCTTGGAGAGCGAGGTATATAAGATGACAAAAAATGTATTGCTGTGCGGAGTGGGCGGTCAGGGCACTGTCCTGGCATCCCGTCTCATAGCCCTGGCGGCCATGGAGAAGGGAATGGAGGCCAGGGGAGCTGAAACCATCGGCATGGCCCAGAGGGGCGGAAGCGTGGTGAGTCATGTGCGTATCGGTGAGAAGATATATTCTCCGCTGATACCCCACGGCGGGGCAGACGTGATCATCGGCTTTGAACCGGCAGAGGCTGTCCGGTGCCTGCCTTACCTGAAAAAGGGCGGCTGTGTGGTGGTATCCCCGGCCCCCATACGGCCGGTGACAGCTTCCCTGACAGGAGGTGCCTACACGGGCCGGGAGATGATGGAATACCTGGAACATGCCGGGGAGAACCTGGTGGTGGTGGATGCAGCGTCCATTGGCATGGAGTGCGGTTCCCCGAAGGTGATGAATGTGGCCCTGCTGGGAGCAGCCATTGCCAGCGGACTGATAGGAATTTCCCTGGAGGAGATGGAGGCAGCCATTGAAAAAAGAGTGCCGGAAAAGTTTAAGGACATGAATATGAAGGCCCTGAAGCTGGGCGCGGCAGCCAGCGCCATGATAAGATAAACGGAGGATTAACCAGATGAAGATGAAAGAATCCCAGTTCCTTCTCATTAAGGAACAGCTCAAGAAACTGACAGCCAAGGAGTGCTTTTACAAGCATAAGCTGGAAGGCGTCAATGTGAATCAGATACAGTCCCAGGAGGATTTCGAGAAGCTCCCTTTTACCTGGAAGGGTGATTTGAGGGAAGCGTATCCTCTGGGCCTGATGGCTGCTCCGGAAGAGAAAATCGTGCGTATTCATTCTTCCTCAGGCACCACCGGAACACCGGTCATCATTCCCTATACCCAGAAGGATGTGGATGACTGGGCTCTGATGTTTGCGCGCTGCTATGAGATGGCGGGCATCACAAACCTGGACCGTATCCAGATTACGCCGGGTTATGGTCTGTGGACAGCCGGAATCGGTTTCCAGCTGGGAGCGGAGCGTCTGGGCGCGATGACCGTTCCCATGGGACCCGGCAACACGGATAAGCAGCTGCGCATGATGATGGATATGAAGTCCACGGTCCTGTGCGCCACGTCCTCCTATGCTCTTTTGCTGGCGGAGGAGATTGCCAAGAGAGGCATTGGAGAGCGCATCCATCTGAAAAAGGGTGTTATCGGTTCCGAGCGCTGGGGCGAGAAGATGAGGAACAGGATAGCGGCTGAGCTGGGAGTGGATCTGTTCGACATTTACGGCCTTACGGAGGTGTACGGGCCGGGAATTGCCATTAACTGCGAGAAACAGGGAGCCATGCACTACTGGGATGACTACATATATATCGAGATTGTGGACCCCAAGACAGGTGAGGTGCTGCCTGACGGCGAGGTGGGAGAAATTGTCATCACTACCCTGAAAAAGGAAGGTGCTCCCCTGATTCGCTACCGCACTCACGACCTGTCCAGAATCGTGCCGGGAGACTGTCCCTGCGGTTCGCCTTATCCCAGAATCGGCACCCTCATTGGGCGTACCGACGATATGGTCAAGGTAAAGGGCGTGAACATATTCCCAAGCCAGATAGAGGAGCTTTTAAGCTCCATAGAAGGTGCCTCCAGCGAATACCAGGTCATGGTGGACCACCTGATGGGCAAGGATGTGCTGACCTTATTTGTGGAGACAAATCCATCCATTAACAAATACGCCCTGGAAATCGAAATCCAGAATCAGTTTAAGGGGCGGATTGGCCTGACTCCTGTGGTGAAGCTGGTGGAGCTGGGCGAGCTTCCAAGAAGCGAGAAGAAGTCTACCCGTGTATTTGACAACCGGTATTAAGGCAGTCATGGAGGTTTAAACTGGCTGCAAAGGCCGTACCAGCACTTCCCTGGCATTTTGGGGCCTGAGGGCGATGACCGTGTCCTGTATCTGGTAGGCGGACATGCGGCCGCGCCTCCCCTTCAGAATACAGGTCACCAGTGCCGGGGCTGTAAAACCCAGCTCTTCCAGCCGCAGCGACATAGGCGGTTCGCTGATAACCCAGACGATTTCGGCCCGTTCTCCCGGTTTCAGTTCATGTAGCGGATAGACCATAGTGAATCACCGTTCAGGTTTGTTATGATATTATATGCAGAGTACGTATCTGTGGGAATAAAAGGAGGGTTGTCACACTTTTGGCCCAGCCCCGTATAATAAAGTACAACCTAGATGAAAGGAGATTAACACTATGAATTATAATAATTGTAATGGTTGGAATGAATATGCAGGAACTTATGAGGGAGCTTATTATGCAGGGGATGCAGCGTTTGCCAGAACGGCCGCTGCAGGCGGAAACTGCGGAAGTACTGCGGCCGCAGCCGCAGCAGGCACTGCCGGGTCATGCGGCGGAACAGGCCGGACCTGCGATTTATACTGGCAGGGCTATATGGCAGGGTTCTATGCCAATAACAGATGTAATCAGTCGGCTGAGGCAAGGACGGCTGCCCAGGCAGCAGACCGGACCGCTGCGGCTTCAAACTGCCGCTGCTCCTGCAATAACTGCAATAATTGCGGTAGTTGGAACAATTGCGGCAACTGCGGCAACTGCCGTTCTTAAAAACTGCCGCTCTTAAAATAACTGCCGCTCTTAAAATACCTGAAGTTTGGGGATTATATTATTCAACATGAATGCTGAAACGGCCAGGGCTTCCCAAAGGGAGGCCCTGGCCCGGAGCGTTAAAAGGGTATATTGCGGCATGTTCTAATCCAGAATGACCTTTACCGGTGAATCCACAATCATGGTATCGGGTGTTACGAGACAGTCATATGCCAGCACATGGACGCCGGCTTCACGGGCCTGCCTGAGCGCGTCCCCAAAGGCCGGATGGGTCATGTCATTGGGGGTAAAGCCACGGATGCCCTTCATCTGGATGACAAACAGGACATAAGCCTCATAACCTTCCTCATGGGCCCTTATAAGGCCCTTTAAGTGTTTGATGCCCCGTTCCGTGGGCGCGTCAGGAAACATGGCCACACCGTTTTCCTCCAGGGTTACGCCTTTGACTTCCATAAAGGCCGGGGACACTGCCTTTGTATCCCGGTCTCTCAGGGAGAATGCCAGGTCAAACCGTGAGTCGCCGTGGGTGACCTCCCGCCGTATGTCACAGGGTACATAAGGTCCAAGAGGGGAAAAGGGGGAGCCGGCTTTTTCCGCACAGCCGCAGCTGTCCATGCTGCCGTCCAGTGAGGTCAGCCACTCCCATGCAGCCTTGTTGGGGGCCTGGGAGTCCATATTGATGAACAGATCATTTTTATATACGCCAATCAGGTCATACTCGGTCTTTCTTCCGGAAACGGCTGCGTCCGGATGGAATTCCAGTATAACCGCGGCTCCGGGAATCAGAAGCTCCCGGCACCGGCCGGTGTTTTTTACATGGCATACCACTGTTCTGTTCCCTGTCTTTACATGGGCGATAAAGCGGTTGGGCCGGCTTACAAAGGTTCCGGCAACTATGTGTTCATAGGTCATGATAATGTTCCTCCCGGGCTTATTGGGCCTGTACGGATACCGCGGCTGATGAGGCCCGGCCGGTATGGGGACAGGCTGTATCAGTATACCAGATAAAGGGCGGAAAAGGAAGGTATCCGTGTTTGCAGTTGCGTCTGTCCGGGAAATATGTTAATATTTTGGTAACATTACTAATTGAGAATTTCAAAAGCGAGGAAAAAGAGTATGGGATTAACCTATCAGAGTACAAGAGGCGGTGAAAAGGAAGTGACAGCTTCCATGGCCATCTTACAGGGCCTTGCAAAGGACGGCGGCCTGTTCATGCCGTCCTGTATTCCGCAGCTGGATGTGCCCCTTGAAAAGCTGGCGTCCATGACATACCAGGAAACAGCGTATGAGGTCATGAAGCTGTTCCTGACAGATTATACGGAAAAGGAACTTAAGGACTGTATCGCCAGGGCCTATGACAGCAAGTTTGATACAGAGGAGATAGCGCCTCTGGCAAAGGCTGACGGGGCATATTATCTTGAACTGTACCATGGAAGCACCATAGCATTCAAGGACATGGCTCTGTCCATCCTGCCGCACCTTATGACGACAGCGGCCAGGAAGAACCATGTGGACCGGGAAATCGTCATTCTCACGGCCACATCCGGGGATACGGGCAAGGCGGCCATGGCCGGATTTGCAGATGTGCCCGGCACACGGATCATTGTATTCTATCCCAAGGACGGAGTCAGCAAGGTCCAGGAGCTTCAGATGCGCACCCAGAAAGGGGACAACACCTCTGTGGTGGCAATCCACGGCAATTTTGATGACGCTCAGACCGGCGTGAAGAAAATGTTTGGGGACAAGGACCTGGAAGCAGAGCTTATGGGAAAGGGGTTCCAGTTTTCCTCGGCAAATTCCATTAACATTGGCCGTCTGGTTCCTCAGATTGTATACTATGTATATGCTTATGCCAAACTGTTAGAAGCAGGAGAGATAGAGAAGGGCGAGAATATCAATGTGGTGGTGCCCACAGGTAATTTCGGCAACATCCTGGCAGCCTATTTTGCCAAGCGTATGGGACTTCCTGTAAAGACTCTGGTATGCGCCTCCAATGACAATAAAGTCTTGTATGACTTTTTTACCACAGGAATTTATGACAGGAAAAGAGAGTTTATCCTCACCAATTCACCGTCCATGGATATCCTTATATCCAGCAATCTGGAGCGCCTCATCTACATGAGTACAGGATGTGACGCCCTTGCAAGCGGAAACCTGATGCGGGGGCTTTCCCGGGAGGGAAGATATGAGGTTACGCCTGAAATGCGCGCCTTCATGTCTGATTTTGTGGGAGGTTTTGCCACCCAGGAGCAGAACGCTGCCACCATCAAAAAACTGTTTGATGATACGGGCTATCTCATTGACACCCATACAGGCGTTGCGGCTTCTGTATATGGAAATTACAGGAAGGAAAGCGGGGATGACACAAAGACAGTCATAGCGTCCACTGCCAGTCCGTATAAATTCTCCCACAGTGTCATGGAAGCCATTGCAGGCAGAGAAGGACTGGAGGGCAAGGATGAATTTGAAATTGTGGATGCGTTAAGCGCCCTGTCCGGCGTCGCTGTTCCCCAGGCTGTGGAGGAAATCCGCCATGCAGCCGTCCGCCATAACAGGGAATGCGGCGTGGATGATATGAAGAACGAGGTAAAGGACATCCTGGGCATCAGCTGATTTAATGAAAAACATCTTCCTTTTTGTTCGCGTATGCGATATAATGGGTGAGATAGTTAATAAAATAACAAAGTTATAAGGAGGTATAATATGTTAGTTTCAGCAAAAGACATGCTTGAAAAAGCAAGGGAAGGCAAGTACGCAGTTGGCCAGTTTAACATCAACAACCTGGAGTGGACCAAGTCCGTACTGCTGACAGCAGAAGAACTGAAATCTCCGGTTATCCTGGGCGTATCCGAGGGCGCAGGAAAGTATATGACAGGATTTAAGACAGTTGCTGCCATGGTTGAGGCCATGATGGAAGAACTGAACATCACGGTTCCGGTTGCCCTGCATCTGGACCATGGTACTTACGATGGCTGCTATAAATGTATCAAAGCAGGATTTTCCTCCATCATGTTTGATGGTTCCCACTATCCAATCGAAGAGAACATCGAGAAGACAAAGGAGCTGGTTAAGGTAGCACATGCCATGGGCCTGTCCCTGGAGGCAGAGGTTGGATCCATCGGCGGTGAGGAAGACGGCGTGGTAGGCTTAGGCGAGTGCGCTGATCCCCGGGAGTGCAAGGCCATCGCTGATCTGGGAATTGACTTCCTGGCAGCCGGCATCGGCAATATCCACGGTAAATATCCTGAGAACTGGCCGGGTCTGCGCTTCGACGTACTGGAGCAGGTAAAGGCAGCCGTAGGCGACATGCCTCTGGTTCTTCACGGCGGTACAGGTATCCCTGAGGATATGATTAAAAAGGCTATCAGCCTGGGCGTTGCAAAAATCAATGTAAACACAGAGTGCCAGCTGTCCTTCGCAGCAGCCACCAGGGAATACATCGAGGCAGGCAAGGACCAGAAGGGCAAAGGCTTTGACCCAAGAAAGCTTCTGGCTCCGGGCGCTGATGCTATCCGGGCAACTGTTAAGGAAAAGATGGAGCTGTTCGGTTCCGTTGGCAAGGCCTAATATATGATGTACCGGCTGATTTATAACCTACATCACTATAACAGATGCCAGTTATTAATGCAGCTTCATAATCCTTATTAGAATAAAAATGCATATTTATTTAAAAACCACTTGCAATTTCAGTGGAAATGGTTTATTTTAATAAAGAACAAAGGTGTTCTCTCTCAGAGGGGGAACACCTTTTTATTATATATCCGCGCGGACTTAATATAATTACGTGAGAAGAGATGTATGACCCGGGAGAACTGTGACCTGAGGATTTGGGAAACGATTTTGGAAAAGGAAGATAAAAAGAGAGGATGGATAATTCTATGAGCGATGTATTGAATGTATCGGAGATGTTCGGTAAAAATGTATTCAATGACGCGGTGATGAGGGACCGTCTGCCAAAGAGTGTGTACAAGAAGCTGAAGAAAACCATTGAAGACGGGGCAGAGCTGGACCCGAGTATTGCGGATGTGGTTGCCCATGCCATGAAGGACTGGGCAATTGAGAGGGGAGCCACCCACTATACCCACTGGTTCCAGCCGCTGACAGGCGTGACTGCAGAGAAGCATGATTCCTTTATCTCTGCTCCCTCCGACGGTAAGGTAATCATGGAATTCTCCGGCAAGGAGCTGATCAAGGGCGAGCCGGACGCATCCTCATTTCCATCCGGCGGCCTTCGCGCTACCTTTGAAGCCAGGGGATATACGGTTTGGGACTGTACCTCACCGGCCTTTTTGCGGGAAGACGCTATCGGCGTGACACTGTGCATCCCCACTTCCTTTTGTTCCTATAAGGGAGAGGCGCTGGACAAAAAGACCCCGCTGCTGCGTTCCATGCAGGCTGTCAATGAGCAGGCATTAAGGATACTGCGTTTATTCGGCAACACCACAGCCAAGCGGGTCGCACCGTCCGTGGGCGCGGAGCAGGAATATTTTCTGGTAGACAGAGAAAAATATCTGCAGCGCAAGGACCTGATTTACACCGGACGCACCTTATTCGGCGCAATGCCTCCCAAGGGCCAGGAGCTGGAGGACCATTACTTCGGCGCCATCCGTGAGAGAATCGGTTCTTACATGAATGATGTAAATAAAGAGCTGTGGAAATTAGGCGTGCCTGCCAAGACACAGCACAATGAGGTGGCTCCTGCCCAGCATGAGCTTGCTCCCATCTACGAGGGTGTGAACCAGGCCGTTGACCACAACCAGATTGTGATGGAGACCCTTAAGAAGGTGGCCGGACGCCACGGCATGGCCTGCCTTCTCCATGAGAAGCCCTTTGCAGGCGTCAATGGTTCCGGTAAGCACGACAACTGGTCACTGACCGGGGATGACGGCACCAATCTCCTGAACCCCGGCGACACGCCCCACGAAAACATCCAGTTCCTTCTGGTACTGGCATGTATCATCAAGGCCGTGGATATCCATGCAGACCTTCTCAGGGAATCCGCCTCCGATGTGGGAAATGACCACAGACTGGGAGCCAACGAGGCGCCGCCCGCCATCATATCCATTTTCCTGGGAGAGCAGCTTGAGGATGTAATTGATCAGCTGTGCAGCACCGGCGAAGCCACCCACTCCAAACAGGGCGGTACCTTAAAGACCGGCGTAGACATTCTTCCGGACCTGGATAAGGATGCCACGGACAGGAACCGTACATCACCCTTTGCCTTTACGGGCAATAAATTTGAGTTCCGCATGGTGGGGTCCTCGGATTCCATCGCCTCCCCCAATACTGTGCTGAACACCATTGTGGCAGAGGCCTTTAAGGAAGCAGCAGACATGCTGGAAAAGGCAGAGGACTTTGATATGGCTGTACATGATTTCATCAAGGAGACCCTGGCTGCCCATAAGAGAATTATTTTTAACGGAAATGGCTATTCAGACGAGTGGGTGGCTGAGGCTGAGAGGAGAGGACTTCCAAACATCCGCTCCATGGTGGATGCCATCCCGGCCCTGACAACGGATAAGGCAGTGAAGCTGTTTGAGGCGTTCGGGGTATTCACAAAAGCTGAGCTGGAATCCAGGTCTGAGGTGGAATATGAGAACTATTCCAAAGCCATTAACATTGAGGCCAGAACCATGTATGACATGGCCAGCAAGTCTATTATACCGGCAGTTATCAAGTATACCACACAGCTGGCTTCCTCCATCGCAGCCGTGAAGGGCGTATGCCAGGAAGCCGATGTAAGCACCCAGACAGAGCTGCTGATAGAGACCTCAAAGCTGCTGGCAGAGATAAAGACAGCCCTTGCCCGCCTTTTGGAGGTGACAGAAAAGGCTGCCGCCGCTGAAGGCGGTAAGGTTCAGGCACTTGTCTACCACAGCCAGGTGGTGCCGGCCATGGAAGCACTCAGAGCACCTGTGGACCAGCTGGAGATGATTGTGGATAAGGAATTGTGGCCAATGCCCAGTTATGGGGATTTGATATTTGAAGTGTAAGTTTATAGAGAGGAAAGCCGGGTTCCGGGATATTATTCCGAACCTGGCTTTTTAGCGTTATGATTTAAAAATAGAAATATTTCCTTCCGTTTTTTGAACGCTGTGATGCTGCTTTTTATACTTGCTTTTTTAAACGGGTATGATATAATGTTCATATATTTTTACAAAACGATAAATTTGAACATAAACAGGCAGGGAAGCGAGGATTACACAATGGACAGACATGGACTTGTATGCAGGGCAGTACTGGAGCAGCCGGATATTACCCAGAGAGAGCTGGCCGGAAAGCTGGATGTCTCCCTGGGCACGGCCAATGGTTTGATTAAGGAATGTCTGGCAAAGGGATATATAGGAGAGGAAAGCAGCCAAAAGGGCAAGGCCCGATGGAGGCTTATGCCGGATGGCCGGAAGCTGTTAGACCAATATAAGGTGGACGGTGCCCTTATTATTGCAGCGGGCTTCGGTTCACGTTTTGTCCCCCTGACCTTTGAGACGCCCAAGGGGCTTCTGGAGGTCTTTGGGGAGCGAATGATTGAGCGTCAGATTAAGCAGCTTCACGAAGCGGGCATAAGGAACATAACCATAGCAGTGGGATATCTGAAGGAGAAGTTTGAATACCTTATTGATAAATACGGCGTGGAGCTTCTGTACAATCCTGAGTATACCAGTAAAAACACCCTGACCACCATTTACCGGGCCAGGAAGGTGCTGGAGGGGCGCAATATGTACGTCCTGTCATCGGATAACTGGATGCGGGAGAATATGTATCATGCCTATGAATGCGGGGCCTGGTACAGCTCTGCCTTTCAGAGGGGAGAGACCAGGGAATGGTGCCTTTATTTCAATAAAAAGGGGAGGATCACCGGCGTAAAAGTAGGCGGACGGGACCAGTGGGTCATGTATGGTCCGGCTTATTTTTCCCGGGAATTTTCCCGGCAGTTCCTTCCGGTGCTGGAAGCTTACTATAAGACGCCGGGGACAGAGCAGTTTTACTGGGAACAGGTCTATGTGGACATGCTGGAGGGAGAGGCCAGACGGCGGCTTGAGGAGGAAGGCGGCGGACTGCTGGAAGCAGCCCAGGAAGCCGGCGGCCTGGCGGCCTCCCGGTGGGATGAGATAGAGATGGATGTGAACCGTCAGCCGGATGATCAGGTATATGAATTTGAGAACCTGGAGGAGCTGCGTCTGTTTGACCCCCGCTATCAGAATCATTCTGACAATGCGGCCATGAAGCTGGTCGCAGAGGTATTCAAGGTACCGGAATCCAGCATAAAGGATATCCGCTGCCTGAAAGCAGGCATGACCAACAAGTCCTTTCTGTTTAAGGTGGAGGACCGCCACTGCATCTGCCGCATACCGGGTCCGGGAACAGAACTTCTGATTAACAGGGAACAGGAAAAAACAGTCTACGATGCCGTTGCCTCACTGGAAATCACCGAGCATGTGCTGTACATGAATGAAAAGACCGGGTATAAGATAGCGGATTACTATGAAGGTACCAGAAATGCGGATTCCGCAGATTGGGCCGATATGGAGAAATGCATGTCCATGGTGCGCCGCCTTCACCAGTCAGGCATCACGGTGGCCCATTCCTTTGATATCCGGGAGAGGATCAGCTTTTACGAAAAGCTGTGCAGGAGCCACGGCGCCCTTTTGTTTGAGGATTACGAGGAAGTAAAGGGGTGGATGGACTGGCTTATGGATACCCTTGATTCAATGGAACGCCCAAAATGCCTGTGTCATATTGATGCAAATGTGGATAACTTTCTCTTTTTTGAGGACGGCAGTGTAAAACTTCTGGATTGGGAGTATGCCGGCATGTGCGATCCGGTGATGGATGTGTCCATGTGCGCTATTTATTCCTATTACAAGGAAGAGGACATGGAGCGGCTTTTCAGGCTTTATCTCAGGCGGGAGCCCTCGGAAGACGAACTGTTTGCTCTCTATGCCAATGCGGCCCTGGGCGGATTCCTGTGGTGCCTGTGGGCTGTATATAAAAGTATTCTGGGAGATGAGTTCGGAGAATACACCATCATCATGTACCGGTATGCAAAAAAATATTATAGGAAATTACGGAAATTGTAATAAATTTGTTACCAAATGAATATGGGTTTGTGCTATAATCGGAGATATGTAAACGGTTGGGGATTCCTATGCCCCGGCCAGATATACCAGGCGAGGAGGATGACAAATGGGATATAAAAAGTACTGGGCGGCAATGGCGGCAGCCGGTATGATTGGGGCCATGTCATTGGGGTCTGTATTTACCAGCTATGCGGCGGACGGATGGAGTAAATCCAATGATAGTTGGACTTATATCTATAACGGACAGACACATACGGGATGGCTTCAGACCAGCGAGGGCTGGTATTACATGGACTTATCCACGGGACATATGTCCACGGGTTTTAAGCAGATTGACGGCAAGTGGTATTTCTTCAGGCCGAATGGTCTTATGGCCATGGGCTGGATTAATCCTGAGGACGGCAAGTGGTATTATATGCTGAACGACGGCAGCATGGTTACAGGCTGGCTGAAGATTGGCAATGACTACTACTTCATGCGGGGCAACGGTACCATGGCAACCGGCTGGCGTGAGATGGACGGGGCCTGGTATTATTTCCAGAGCAACGGAAAGTGCGTGGTTAATTCCTGGGCACAGATTAAGGACAACTGGTATCTCTTTGGCACGGACGGCAAGATGATGACGGGCTGGGCTAAAGTGGATAATGATTATTTCTACCTGAATACGGACGGCCGGATGCTGATCGGCTGGCTGAGCGACAGCGAAGGCAACAAATATTATATGGATACAAGCAACGGCAAGATGTCCACGGGCTGGAAGCAGATTGATAATTCCTGGCATTACTTCAACAGCAACGGACATATGATGACGGGATGGATTCAGCTGGACAGCAAGTATTATTATCTGAACCCTGCCAACGAGGGCAAGATGATTGCAGGTACCACAGCTACCATCAACGGTGTACAGTATAACTTTGACGGCAGCGGCGTATGCCAGAATGCCAACGGCGTATCGGCCCAGACTCCGGGAACCGTGAACAATAATTCCGGCAGTTCCGGCGGCAGCGGCGGACCTGGAGTGTCCGGTTCTTCCGGCTCCGGTATCAGCAGCGGCACACCGGGCGGCTCCGGAAACAGTTCAAACGGCCCGACCAGCGGCAATTCCAATAACAGCCCATCCGGCTCATCAACTGCGCTTGAACCAGGACGGACAGACGGACCAGGTTGATTTACAGCGGTTTAATAAGGGGGGATGTGACAGCGGATGGCTGGACATCCCCTCTTTTTTGAAAAATACAAAGGTATGAGGAGAATACTATGAAAAATACGACGCAGATCATGAGGCGCTGCCACGCACTTGCCCTGGCAGGACTCATTGGAGCAGGGACAATTGTGCCTGCCGGTACATCCCTGGCCGTGGGACCGGGGGAGACCCAGTCCGCCACGGTCATATCTCCTGTAGGACCGGGGCAGAGCTCCGCTGGCAGCACAGGGACTGCTTCCGGAACAGGAAGCACCTCAGGACAGTCTGCTTCCACTGCAAATCCCAATGCGTGGAAGAAGGTAAACGGCGTATACCAGATGCCGGACGGCTCAGCTATCAATAATGTGCTGTTCCGGGGAATTGACGTGTCCAGGTGGCAGGGGGATATTAACTGGAGCCAGGTAGCTGCGGACGACGTGTCCTTCGTCATGCTGGGCACCCGTTCAAAGGGCGCAGTAGACCCTTATTTCCACAGGAATATCCAGCAGGCCAGCGCGGCAGGCGTCAAGGTGGGCGTATATATCTATTCACTGGCCATGGCGCCGGAGATGGCAGTGGAGGAGGCGAACTTTGTTCTCAACCTGATTCACGATTATCCGGTCTCCTATCCGGTGGCTTTTGACATGGAGGATTCCACCCAGGGAACCCTTTCCAAGGATGAGCTGGCCGCCATCGCCAACGCGTTCTGTGGTCGGATTTCAGAGGCGGGCTATTATCCGGTCATCTATGCCAATGACAACTGGCTTGCCAATAAGCTGGATATGAGCAAGATGAATTACCCTGTATGGGTGGCGCGCTATTCCGCCAAACCGGCCTATCAGAATCCCGTTATGTGGCAGGCAACCAGCACCGGCGCTGTAAACGGTATAAGCGGCAATGTAGATATTGATTTCCAGTTCAAGGATTTCACCTCTGTGATTCCGGCGAATACGTGGAGAACCATCAATGGCCAGACCTACTATTACCAGAACTATGCAAAGCAGAAGAACAACTGGATTCAGGATGACGGCACATGGTACTATATGAACGGGGACGGTTTGGTGTCCAAGGGCTGGCTTAACCAGTCCGGCAAGTCCTACTATCTGGATGACACTACCGGTAAGATGATAACCGGCTGGAAATCCGACAGCGGGAAATGGTATTACTTCGGCAGCTCAGGCGCCCTTTCCAAGGGCTGGATTAATGACAACGGAACCTGGTATTACAGCAACCAGGAAGGCGTGATGCAGACAGGCTGGCTGGACGACGGCGGGCGCAGATACTTCCTGGAGGGAAATGGGGCCATGGCAAAAGGCTGGACCAGCCAGAACGGGAAGTGGTACTATCTGGACAGCTCAGGAGCTCTTTCCAGGGGCTGGATCAATGACAATGGAACCTGGTATTACAGCAGCCAGGATGGCGTGATGCAGACAGGCTGGCTGGATGACGGCGGTGAGCGGTATTACCTGAAGGGGTCCGGCGCAATGGCCACGGGCTGGCGTGAGATGGATGGGGCCTGGTATTATTTTGAGGGCTCAGGACGTATGGCCAAAGGCGTGATCGACGTGGGCGGACTCCACTACTATATGGACCCATCCACAGGCCGGATGGCGGCAGGCACCACCGTGGATATAGGCGGCGTGGCCTATACTGCTGACGGAAGCGGAGTGCTCAGCCAGGTTGTGCAGGAAGCGGGAAATGAGACCGGAGACAGCCAGACAGGAAATGTACAGACCCAGGCGCCGGACGGCAGCCAGGGAGGACAGGCACCACAGCCTTCACAGAACGGCGGGGTATCTAACCAGGCGCCGGGTTTGGGCCAGGCTGTCACAGGTTCATCCGGCGGACCGGGCGTGGTGGTCACACCAATAGGGCCGTGACAGCAGCCGCTGGGTTTAATGTAATGGACAATAAGCTCAATCAGGGTATCATTTTTATCAGGATATAACTTCAATATGATGTAAAATCAGCCAAGCGGCGCCGGGAGCAGTCCCGGCGCTGTTTTCTTCTTCCCGCACATATTATGAAGTCTGTAAAGGGAGAAAAAGGTAAAAGCATTTTTATATTGCCCCTGCACATATACTGGATAGATAAGGATGCGAAATAAGAGAGGGAAAACAGGGTGAAGCTGATAAATAAGTCAAAGCTCCTGGCAGCTGTCTGCATAGCGGACCTTTTGCTGCTGGGCGGCCTTATCCATACGGTCAGGGGGGAGATGCCGGCCCATGTGTCTGCCGATGAGGGCTCCTGGGTCAGGGAGGGAGGGGATACCCTGGACCGGGCCAAGGGACTGGAAGGGAAATGTGTGGCTCTGACCTTTGACGACGGACCAAATGAGGATTGCACGGAAAAACTGCTGGACGGGCTGAAAGAGCGGAATGTCCGGGCAACCTTTTTTCTGATGGGACAGAACATAGAGGGAAACGAGGAGATTGTAAAGCGCATGAAGGCGGAGGGCCATTTGATTGGAAACCACAGCTACAGCCATGTGCAGCTTACAAAGGCCGGTTCAGACGCAGTCTGCCAGGCCGTGGACAGAACCAGCCGGATGATAGAAGAGATTACAGGAGAGAGGCCCCAATACATGCGCCCGCCCTATGGGGACTGGAATGAGGAGCTGGAGTGCAGGGTGGGCATGACCACTGTCCTGTGGTCTGTGGACTCCCTGGACTGGAAACTGCGCAATACCAACCGTGTGGTGAAACGGGTGCTTAAGGATGTGGAGGACGGGGATATCATATTAATGCATGATATTTTCCCCACTTCTGTGGAAGCAGCCCTGGAAATCGTTGACACGCTCACGAAGCGGGGCTATACTTTTGTTACGGTGGATGAACTGCTGATTGACTGAGGAGAATACAGATATGGATTTATTTGATTATATGAGAGAAAAGGATATGGAGAAGGAGTCGCCTCTGGCTTCCAGGCTCCGTCCGAGGACCCTGGATGAGGTGGTGGGGCAGCAGCATATTGTGGGAAAGGATAAGCTGCTGTACCGGGCCATACAGGCGGATAAGCTGGGATCCATTATTTTTTACGGACCTCCGGGAACCGGTAAGACCACCCTGGCAAAGGTCATTGCCAATACCACCAGTGCGGATTTCCGGCAGATTAACGCCACAGTGGCAGGAAAAAAGGACATGGAGGAAGTGGTGAAGGAGGCCAAGGACAACATTGGCATGTATGGAAGGAAAACCATCTTGTTTGTGGATGAGATCCACCGCTTTAATAAAGGACAGCAGGATTACCTTCTGCCCTTTGTGGAGGACGGGACCCTGATACTGATTGGAGCTACTACGGAAAATCCGTACTTTGAGGTAAATGGGGCTCTTCTTTCCCGGTCCAGGATATTTGAGCTCAAGCCCCTGGAAAAGGACGATGTCAAGGAGCTGATCCGCAGGGCAGTTTATGACAAGGAACGGGGAATGGGCATTTACGATGCCGACATTGACGAGGATGCAGCTGATTTTCTGGCAGACACGGCCAACGGGGATGCCAGGGCCGCGCTGAATGCCGTGGAGCTGGGGGTACTGACCACTGCAAAGGGAGCGGACGGACGGATTCACATTGATATGGCAGTGGCCCAGGAATGTATTCAGAAAAGGGCTGTCCGGTATGATAAGAACGGGGACAACCACTATGACACTATATCCGCGTTTATTAAAAGCATGCGGGGGTCGGACCCGGACGCGGCCGTGTATTATCTGGCGCGGATGCTGTACGCGGGAGAGGACATCAAGTTCATAGCCAGAAGAATTATGATATGCGCTGCGGAGGATGTGGGAAATGCGGACCCTCAGGCCCTTGTGGTGGCAGTAAACGCAGCCCAGGCCGCAGAGCGCATCGGAATTCCCGAGGCCAATATCATCCTCTCCCAGGCAGTGACCTATGTGGCCACAGCTCCAAAGAGCAACGCTGCCTGTATGGCGGTACAGAAGGCCATGGAAGCGGTGAGGAACGAACGGACTATGCCAGTGCCGGTCCATCTGCAGGACAAGCATTATAAGGGAGCGGAAAAGCTGGGACACGGGGCAGGCTACCTCTATGCTCACGACTATCCCAAGCATTATGTGCAGCAGCAGTATCTGCCCGAAGGTATGGAGGGAACCGTATTTTACGAACCTTCTGACAATGGCTATGAGAAGCAGATAAATGCGCATATGAAATGGCTTAAAAGCTGATTTTCTCAAATTTTAACTTTACAATCCCTGATATTCGTGTATATAATAGGGCTATACATAGATTGGCTGGCAGTTTTCTTGATACTGCCGGCAGTCTGTTAGTCCCTGAGCAATTCCCAAATCTGGAATAAACCCCGAATTTGAATGAACAGAAGATAATTTGAATATAGACAGAAGGCGTACACCGGCTTTTTTTGCGGGTGAAGAATTGAATTTAATAAGGAGAAATACTATGCGTGAAAAACTGCAGACCCTGCCTCTTTCAGAACTAAAGGAAATGGCCAAGAGCCGTGGAATTAAGGGCATCAGTTCATTGAGAAAGGCAGAAATTATTGATTTGCTCTGCGATGAGGCAGAGAAAAACCCGGATATAAAGCCGGCGGAAATAAAACGGGAAGTAAAAACGGAAACATCCCGGAGCCAGGAAGCGCCCCGCAGCCAGGAGATGTCCCGGAGCCAGGAAACGCCCCGGAGTCAGGAGATATCCCGGAGCCAGGAAACACCCCGGAGCCAGGACCAGCCCCATGCCTTTGAGCGTAACCAGTCAAGGAGCCAGGATTATCAGGAAAACCGGAATGACAGCAGGGGAACGGATAACCGCCGCCCTGTTTCAAGAGGGTACGACAGCAAGTATACACAGAACAGGACCCAGACTCCCCAAACACATGGAAACAGCAGTATGAATAACAGAATGAGCCAGAACAGCGCGCCTTCCCAGAACGATGGAGAGCGTTTTGCCAGAGCGGACAATAGAAGTGACGCAATCGGCCTTTCCAGCCAGGATATGGCTGAGTTAGACAGCGGGATTGAGGCAAACGGCATACTGGAAGTCATGCCCGACGGATTTGGATTCATCCGCTGTGAAAATTTTCTTCCCGGTGAAAATGATGTGTATGTGGCACCTTCCCAGATTCGCCGTTTTAATCTGAAAACAGGAGATATTATAGTGGGAAACCGCAGGGTGAAGTCTGCAACAGAGAAGTTTGCGGCCCTTCTCTACATCAAGACGGTAAACGGCTATCCCCTAAGCGCCACGGAGACAAGGCCCAACTTTGAGGACCTGACACCCATCTTCCCTAACAGGCGGCTTCATATGGAAACACCTGGTGAGAGGAATACGGTGGCCATGCGTGTCCTGGACCTTCTGGCACCTATTGGAAAGGGACAGCGTGGTATGATTGTATCCCCTCCAAAGGCAGGAAAGACCACACTGTTAAAGCAGGTAGCAAAGGCAGTTACAACCAATAATCCGGATATGCATCTGATGATCCTTCTGATTGACGAGCGCCCTGAGGAGGTTACGGATATAAGAGAGGCCATTGTGGGTCCAAATGTGGAAGTAATCTACTCAACCTTTGATGAGCTGCCTGACCGTCATAAGAGGGTATCCGAGATGGTGATTGAGCGGGCCAAGCGTCTGGTGGAGCACGGACGTGACGTTATCATCCTGCTGGACAGCATTACCAGGCTGGCCAGGGCATACAACCTGACGGTTGCGCCCAGCGGCCGTACATTATCCGGCGGTCTGGATCCGGCAGCCCTTCATATGCCGAAGCGTTTTTTCGGCGCTGCCAGAAATATGCGCGAGGGCGGAAGCCTGACCGTACTGGCCACTGCCCTGGTGGAGACGGGAAGCCGCATGGATGATGTTGTGTATGAGGAATTTAAAGGCACCGGCAACATGGAGCTGGTGCTCGACAGGAAACTGTCTGAGAAACGTATCTTCCCGGCCATCGACATATTGAAGTCCGGCACCAGAAGGGATGACCTCCTGCTGTCCAGGGAGGAAGCAGAGGCAGTGGATATTATCCGCAAGGCCACCAATTCCCTGAAACCCGAGGATGCAGTGGAAAAGATACTTGACCTTTTCGCAAGAACCAGGAATAACAGGGAATTTGTGGAGAATGCCAAGCGGATTCGGTTTTTCTAGGAATATCAGGCTATGTCCTTTCGTTCCTTTAAAAGGTCGCGGATTTCAGCCAGAAGCTCTTCCTGTGTGGGACCAGCCGGTGCCGGTGCTTCTTCCTTGGCATCTTCTTCATGGCGTAACCGGCTGCTGATGACGGCAACCGTCTTAATCATAAAGAACATGCACACGCCGATAATGAGAAAATCCAATATATTTTGTAGGAAGCTGCCATAGAGTATGGCGGCTTCTTCTACTTCTACCCCGTTTATAGTGGCCGCGGGATGGATGACATATTTAAGTGTGTTGAAGCTTGCGCCTCCGGTCAGGGCACCCAGTAAGGGCATCAGGATGTCATTGACAAGAGAAGTCACAATCTTGCTGAAAGCGCCGCCGATAATGACGCCCACGGCCATGTCGATGATGTTTCCTTTGAGGATAAATGCCTTGAATTCTTTCATTACGCTGTTAATGTTGCTCATTGGTAAAGCCTCCAATCATTTGTGATGACTTAAGTTTACACGAAATGTCCGTAATCTTCAAGTGACAGGTGCAGGATAGGCCGGATTTCCCGGCTTTACATTGGCTGTGGCGGGTGCTAAAATAGACTGGACATAGAGCAAACGGTATTTAACAATCGAGGTATGAATCATGGAAACAAAAAGAATTATTATAGAAGACAGAAATCATATAAAGGATGAGGAACTGAAAGAGGCAGCCAGCATACTGCGTTCAGGGGGCCTGGTGGCATTTCCCACAGAAACCGTGTACGGTCTGGGCGGCAATGCACTGGACGAGGACGCGGCAAGAAAAATTTATGCTGCAAAAGGGAGGCCCTCTGATAATCCTCTGATTGCCCATGTATCCTGCGTGGAGGAGGTGGCGCCTCTTGTAAAGGAGATACCGGAGGCTGGCAGGAAGCTGATGGAGGCTTTCTGGCCAGGTCCCCTGACCATGATATTTCCCAAGAGTGAAAAGGTTCCCTACGGCACAACCGGCGGTCTGGATACCGTGGCAATCCGTATGCCGGACGACCCGGTGGCAAACCGGCTCATTGCCCTGGCCGGAGTGCCCGTGGCCGCACCCAGCGCCAATACATCAGGACGGCCAAGCCCCACTACAGCCGACCATGTATGGCAGGATATGAACGGCAGGATTGAGATGATTATAGACGGGGGTCCTGTGGGAATCGGGGTGGAATCCACCATAGTGGATGTTTCGTCCGCGGTACCGGCTGTTCTGAGGCCGGGGGCCATTACCATGGAAATGCTTGCGGAGGTGCTGGGGGAGGTAAGCGTGGACCCGGCTATCCTGGGCCCTCTTTCTGCGGATGTCAGGCCAAAGGCGCCGGGAATGAAGTATAAGCACTATGCCCCCAAGGCTGACCTTACACTGGTGGAGCCGGGGACTGGAACAGAGCGGGAGAGCGGAGCGGAGCAGGTGACCGGAGCAGAGCAGAAAACCGGAGCGGAGCAGAAAACCGGAGCAGACCGGAACACAGGGGCGGACCCGGAAACCGGATTGGATGAGACACAGCTCCAGGCCATGATTTGCAAGGTGCGGGAGCTCTCCCGGGAGAAGATTGAGGCCGGCTATAAGGTGGGAGTTATCTGTACGGACGAGTCCAGGGGATGCTATACAGACGGCGAGGTACGCAGTATAGGCGCAAGAAAAAGCCAGGCATCCGTGGCCCATAATCTTTACGCTCTGCTCAGGGAGTTTGATGATTTGGGAGTGGACTACATATTTTCGGAGAGCTTTCCCAAGGACCACCTGGGACAGGCTATTATGAACCGGCTTTCCAAGGCGGCTGGATATAAGATTGTAAAGGTATAATGCATCAGGCAGGAGGAAACATGGAAAAACAGACCTTAGGGGAGATTGCATCCCAGAAGCTTTTGGAGATGATACAAAGGGACGGCTATACGGCCGGAGATAAGCTTCCCACGGAAGCTGAGCTGGTGGAACTTCTGGGGGTTGGCCGCAACACGGTGCGGGAAGCTCTTAGAATTCTCATGTCCAGAAATATTGTCACCATACGCCAGGGCTCAGGCACCTTTATTTCAGACAAAAACGGTGTGTCCGATGATCCTCTGGGGTTTGCCATGATAGAGGACCGAAGAAAACTGACAGAGGACCTGATTCAGGTGCGTGTGATGCTGGAACCGCCTATTGCGGCTCTGGCAGCCCAGAATGCCACCGGGGAGGATATCCGCCAGCTGGAGAACATACTTCTGGGCCTGGAGGAACAGATGATACAAAGGGAGGACTATGCTGACAAGGATTCGCAGTTTCACGCCCAGATTGCAAATTGTTCCCATAATCTGGTCATGACCAACCTGGTACCGGTAATCACAGACGGCGTCCGTGTGTTTGCCGGCGCTGTCCAGGAAACAGAGTATGAACAGACGCTTAAATCCCATCGCAGGATATTTGAGGCTATCCGGGACAGGAAGCCTGTGGAGGCGCAGCAGGCTATGTATTTCCACCTGATGTATAATGACAACCGTTATAAAGGTGAGATGCGGGATGGGAAGCAGGGGATGAAGGGGACGAGAGCTAAAGAACAGTAATGGCTTGCTGCCAAGGGGCTGTTGCGAAAGTAGATAAATAATAATCTACTGGAGCAGCAGCTCCTTTTCTGCGCAAAAAACAGAAAAGAGGGCACCGTTTCATCTATTTTCATTTTGGGACACACCTTTTGCACCTGTTTGCAGATGTTTTCAGATAAGGGTAACTTTTGTGGTGAAATAAAAAAAGGAAATATTCATCCTATAAATAGTTGCGTTTTATTCGATTTTATCTTGACTATACCTTATAAATATGGTAAAAATAAAATATATTCATAGGATGAATTTTGTAATTATCCTTTAGGAGGAAAGCGGCATGAAACAACTGTATGATGTAATCATTATTGGCGGCGGTGTGGTGGGCAGCGCCATTGCCAGGGAAATGTCCAGATACCGTCTGAAAATAGGCGTTTTGGAAAAGAACCTGGATGTTTGCTATGAGACCAGCGGCCGGAATTCCGGTGTGGTCCATGGCGGGTTTGCTTATGACACAGGTTCGCTGAAGGCCAGGCTCTGTGTGGAAGGCAATCAATTCATGGGACAACTGGCAGAGGAGCTGGATTTTAAATTCATCCGCTGCGGTAAGGTGCTGGTAGGCAATACGGCGGAGGATATGGAAACACTGAAACGGACCATCCGGCAGGGGGAGGAAAATGGTGCCGCAGGCCTGGAGCTAATTGGAAAAGAACGGCTCCATCAATTGGTTCCGGCTGTGGTAGGGGAATTTGCCATGTTTTCGGCTAACAGCGGAATTGTGGACCCTTTTAATTATACCATAGCCCTGGCTGAGAATGCCCATGCCAACGGAGCAGCGTATTATTTTGACCATGAAGTGACAGGAATACGGCGGGACAGCGAAGGAAATTATATACTTACGACGCAAAAAGGTGAATTCCACACCCGGTGGGTTGTGAACAGCGCCGGACTGGGCTGCGGCAACATTTCCGATATGCTGGGCATCCGCGGCTATAAGGTGATTGGTTCCAAGGGGGATTACATTATTCTGGACAAGCGTACAGGATATCTTCTTCCCATGCCTGTATATCCGGTTCCCAGCAATACTTACATGGGAATCCACGTGACCAACACTACTGACGGGAATGTCATTATTGGACCCAACGCAGAGATGGTAACAGATTTTACATACTATGGCGTGCCTCAGGAAAATATGGATTATCTGGCTAAGAGTGCTTCGGACCTGTGGCCATGTATCCATAAAAAAGATTATATCCGCAACTATTCCGGTATTCTGCCTAAATGGGTGGATGAGGACGGGGTTATACAGGATTTTAAGATAGAGATAAGGGATGACATTGCGCCCCGCGCCATTAATCTGGTGGGCATCGAGTCCCCCGGGCTTACAGCGGCAGTGCCCATTGCCCGTCATGCAATCAGTCTTATGGAAGAGAGGGAGAAACTTACGCCGAATCCAGGGTTTAATCCTGTGAGAAAAGGAATTCCTCATTTTGCGGAGATGACAAAAGAAGAGCAGGAGCAGATGATACGGCAGAATCCTGATTACGGCCAGGTCATTTGCCGGTGCGAAAAGGTAACCAGGGCTGAAATCCTGGCAGCCATTCATAATCCATTGGGAGTTGACACCATGGCAGGAGTCAAATACAGGACCCGCTCCATGATGGGGCGGTGCCAGGGAGGATACTGCCAGATGCGGATTGCGCAGATGATAGAAGATGAATTGGGAAAAAAGGTAACAGAAGTCAGGTATGCCAGAAAAGATTCACAGATGTTTTTCGGCAGAGTGCGGGAGGAGGCGTAGGAAATGGAGATAGACGTACTCATTGTGGGCGGCGGACCGGCGGGACTGGCTGCGGCTGTCCGGTTATACAGGAAAGGAATCCATAATATATTGATTGTGGAACGGGAAAAACAGCTGGGAGGAATACTCAGACAGTGCATTCATGACGGTTTTGGACTGACCCGTTTTAAAACCACATTAAGCGGGCCGGAATATGCACAGAGATTTATAGAAGAGGTGGAGGAATTAGGGATTCCTTACATCACGGACGCAACCGTTCTGGAGGTGGCAGAGGACAGGACAGTGACGGCAGCAACACGCCGGGGGCTTAAGGTATGGAGGGCCAAGTCCGTGATCCTTACCATGGGATGCAGGGAGCGTACCAGAGGCGCTTTGGGAATCCCCGGTGAGCGCCCGGCCGGTGTGTTTACGGCAGGGGTTGCCCAGGCTTATATTAACCTCTACAATGTAATGCCTGCAAAGGAAGTGGTTATCCTGGGCTCCGGGGACATCGGTATGATTATGGCCCGCAGGCTTACGCTGGAAGGCGCCCATGTCCAGGCTGTGTTTGAGATCCAGCCATATCCCAGCGGCCTGCCCCGCAATGTGGAGCAGTGCCTGAATGATTACGGCATACCGCTGTACCTGAGCCATACGGTAACGGCTGTCCACGGGGACAACCGCCTGACAGGCGTCACGGTGTCCCGTGTGGATGAACACTTAAGACCTGTTCCGGGAACTGAAAAGGAATACAAGTGTGATACCCTGATACTTTCCGTGGGACTGATTCCTGAAAATGAACTTTCACTGGACGCTGGCGTGACCCTGGATGACAGGACAAAGGGCGCTGTGGTGGATGAACATTTCCAGACAGATGTGGCGGGGATTTTTGCTGCGGGAAATGTGCTCCATGTCCATGATTTAGTGGACTTTGTTTCCATGGAAGCAGAGAGCCTGGCGGATTCTGCTGCGGAATTTGTGCAGAAAGGATGTCTGCCTCCCTGTCCCATCGAAATAGGAACGGACAGCCATATTAACCATACCGTTCCCCAGAGAGTGAGCGGCACCAGGGATTTTAAGCTGTCCCTGAGGGTAAACAGTCCTTTGAAGGAATGCCGCATTGAAGTAAGGCAGGACGGCGTGTTGGTGGCATCAAAGAAAATGAAGAAAGCGATACCGGCCGAAATGATTGAACTTACGGTTAAGGCGGATAAACTGGTGTCCATGGGCCGGCTGGAGGTGAGCGCTGAATGTTGAGAGAATATACATGTATCATCTGTCCCAACGGATGCGATATAAGGGCGCAGATTGAAGAGAGGGAAGACGGAAGCAGACGGATTTGTTCTGTGGAGGGCGCCGCTTGCCCAAAGGGGAGGGCGTATGTGGAGCAGGAATTGACGGACCCCCAGAGGAATATTGCCACATCTGTATTGGTAAAGGGCGGCATACTTCCCCTGGCCAGCGTGAGGCTGACAAACCCCATACCCCGGGACCGGATTTTCGATGCAGTGAGTGAGATAAAAAAGTATACCCTGACCGCTCCTGTGAAAGCGGGAACTGTTGTCATACCGCGTCTCATGGGGTATGACACGGATGTGATTGTGACTAAATCAGTGCCTGAAAATAGATGATGGTAAAGCTGGGGCGGATGAAAACACAAAGAAAAGTCTGTTATTGTTGATGTAAGCAGCTATATAGGAAAACCACCCTGATACCTGGCAGTTGAGAGGGTGGTTTTTCTATCTTCATAATTCGCTCGGCCCCCTGCGGAAAGTTGTCTTTTGAGCATATTTACAGAGTTTGGTAATTCAACCAAGGCTTTTTGATATTAAGTTTTGGTTTACCCATGGAGGACTTATAATGGTTCTGTCAGAAATGCAGTTTATATCGCTGCTTCTCAAACCTGACGAAAATTTACACTGCATAGTAAAGGGGAGTATCCCAAAGATTGTGTAAACCTCTAAACTGATGTAAGATAGAATTACTCAGTTTGGAGGTTTTATTATGGCAAGGAAAAATGACACACCACAGAAAGCGGCAATGCGGGAACTCATGAGCGGTTATCTCAAACAAAACAACGTCAAGATCAAAGATGGCACAGATGTCAATGCGATTATGCGTGACATGATGAGTGTCATATTGGAAGGTGCCCTCGATGAGGAAATGAATGAGGAGCTTGGATACTCCAAGTATGATTACCGTAACAAAGAAACTGACAACAGCAGAAACGGCCATTCCCAGAAGACCATGCACACCAGCTATGGAGACATGGAGATTGATATCCCACGGGACAGAAAAGGGGAATACGAACCTCAGGTGGTCAAAAAATATCAGAATACCGTCACCCAGGACATGGAGGAAAAGATCCTCTCCATGTACGCTAAGGGCATGACCACCCATGATATCGAGAGCCATATGCGGGAACTGTACGACATCGATATCTCAGACAGTACCATCAGCCGTATCACGGACAAAATCCTGCCTATCGTAAAGGAATGGCAGGAACGGCCATTGGAAGAGATTTACGCAGTGGTATTCCTGGATGCCGTCCACTTCCATGTACGCAGCGAGGGACGTATCGTAAAGCAGGCCGTGTATATCGCCATAGGGATTGATATGTCCGGGAGGAAAGATGTCCTGGGTATGTATGTAGGGCAGAATGAAAGCGCCAAGTTCTGGCTCTCCATTCTGAACGGATTAAAGAACCGGGGTGTGGAGGATATCCTGATTGCGTGTGTCGATGGGCTTTCCGGTTTCCCACAAGCGATAGAAGCCGTTTATCCCCAGACAGAAATCCAGCAGTGCATCATCCATCAGATCCGCAACACCACCCGTTTTGTCTCCTACAAAGAGATTAAGCCGCTGATGGCTGATTTAAAGAAAGTGTATGCGGCACCGACTGAGGAAACCGCCGTATCGGAATTGGACAGTTTTGATGAAAAATGGAGTGGGAAATATCCTAAAATCGCCAAGTCCTGGCGTGATAACTGGGTAAATCTATCCACCTATTTTAAGTATCCAGAGGCAGTCAGACGCCTGATATATACGACAAATACCATAGAAGGATTTAACCGTCAGCTGAGAAAAGTGACCAAATCGAAGACGGTATTCCCATCCGATGACAGCCTATTAAAAATGCTGTATCTAGCAATGATGGATATCACGAAGAAATGGACGGGGCACCGTCAGGATTGGGGTCAGATCCATTCCCAACTGGAAATATTTTTTGAAGAACGATTGTCCTGATAATAAGCAGAGTAGGGCAGCGGTCGGGTTGCCTTGGCAGCCCCGCTTGACATACCCAGAATGCGTATTATAATACAAACAAAGGGCAAGGCCCAGAAAGATGGCTTTGCCCTTCGCAACTATCAACTTATCTTATTTCAGTTTTTTGAGTTTACACAAACTTTGAAACGGTCTCTAGTAAAGGCCAATATACCCCTTAAAAAGATCCTTGGGCCGGCGGATGTTTTCGCAAAATAAAGTGTTTACTACTAAATTCCGAACTCCTTGAACAATTGTTCCTGATAAGTCCTATCCGATGCTGCCCGGATAATGTCGTCCGCCCTTCCTGCATCTGCCAGCTTCACATTCAGTGCATTTGCGCGCCCCAGCCCCTGCTGGACTCCTTTTTCTATACCTTGTTCAATTCCTTTTTCAATCCCCTTCTCAACACCGTCCTCAAACAGCATTTTGCCTAAAACAGTCATTCCGATCCTCTCCTTTATCATCGCTAATTCATCTCTGTCCAAAAATTTTACTGCCAGCGCATACAGTACTGACTGCATTCTTTTTCGATCCTCATCCCCTGCTTTGAGTTCCTTACACTGAAGAAACTCCATGCCCTGGTAAATCCTTTGGCTCATCTCCATCTTTCCCGACATCAGAGGGGTCAGAAGCAGGGGAAATACATCATGGCGCCCCAGTGTCTTGCCCCGGCTGATTTTCCGCTGCAGCTTTTCAAAGACCTTGTCCGCATTTCTGTCCTTTAGCCGAACCACCTCTACTCTGTATACGTTCATTCCGTTGACCAGCTGGCTGAACCCTCTGGCCCCTGCAGATTCTGATTCCTGTTCACGCAGATATTCTGCTTTCATACAGCCTCCTGTTCCGGCAAGCCATATAAGAACCTATCCCCATTATAGCGTTTTCCGATAAACCAGACAATAGCCCTTCTGCCTTTTGATAAATAATTGGTGTGATATAAAAGTGGAAATGATTGCCCGATACATAAGGGGCAGAATAATGAGATGAATCGTTCGATTCAGATAATTTGAGATATTGCTAAAGATATAGAATAATGAGCGATAGTTACTTATATTCCGCTATCGTCTGGTTGTTATAATATAGCATTTATCCCGGAAAAAGGCAAGGACCGGAAAAACAGTTATTCACCGGTTATTCCCAGGGGTATTTCCAAGGCGTTCCCAAGATTTATGCAACTTTATTGATTAAATAAGCCCGGAATGTTATAATCCATTCACAGACAGAGGAAACTATAAAATACCAGCAACGATACCAGAAGCAGCTACGCAGCCGTTCCTGAATGTCCAGACAGGAGCTGTATTTATTGGGCGCTGCGGGGGCAGGCTGCGTGCGTACAGAGACAGCCAGGCGGCTGCGGAAAGGATAAAGGAGGAAAAAGAATGACCGGAAAACGTGTGGATTATATAACATGGGACGAATATTTTATGGGGGTGGCCCTGTTGTCGGGAAGACGTTCCAAGGACCCAAGTACCCAGGTGGGCGCGTGTATTGTCAGCCAGGACAATAAGATCCTGTCCATGGGATATAATGGTTTCCCCAAAGGGTGTTCGGATGACGAATTCCCCTGGGGCAAGGAAAATGAGAAGGAGGACCCCTACAATTCCAAATATTTCTACTCCACACACAGCGAGTTAAATGCTATTCTTAATTACAGAGGGGGAAGCCTGGAGGGAAGCAAGCTCTATGTGACCCTGTTCCCCTGTAATGAGTGCGCCAAGGCCATTATACAGTCAGGAATCAAGACCATTGTATACAGAGAAGACAAATATGCAGACACACCGGCGGTAATGGCGTCCAAGCGTATGCTGAATGCTGCGGGAGTGCGTTACTACCAGTACCAGTCCACCGGCCATAAAATCGAGCTAGAGGTATAGTCCCATGAAGATACTGCTGACGGCTGTCAACGCGAAATATATACATTCCAATCTGGGAATTTACAGCCTGAAGGCCTACGCAGACCATGTATTGGGGCTGGGGGAAGCAGGCGGCAGGCATGAACGGGCGGAAAACCGTGGAATCGGGACCGGTGCCATGGATCCTGCGAAGCCGTCTATTGAGCTGGCCGAGTATACAATCAACCACCAGCTGGACCAGATTCTTCAGGATATATTCAGAAGAGAACCGGATGTGATTGCCTTTTCCTGTTATATCTGGAATATAGAATATATCAGATATCTAATCGCGGATTTAGGGAAAATACTGCCGGATGTGCCCATATGGCTGGGAGGACCGGAGGTGTCCTTTGATGCAGCTAAAGTGCTTGGGGAGCTGCCGGAGGCAACAGGCGTCATGAAGGGAGAGGGAGAGGAAACATTTGCACAGCTGGCCGGATATTATGTGGATAAGTTGTGTAAAAAAGGGACAGACAGTGGAAAAATCCTGCCGGACGGACAGGCCGGTCTGGAAAATATACCCGGGCTTGCCTTTCGCCTCCCCAATGGTTCGTTGGCAGATACCGGTGTACGCCGGGCCATGGATATGAGCCGGATACCATTTCCATATAAGCATATGGATATAAAGGATTTGGAGCACCGCATCATTTATTACGAGAGCAGCCGGGGCTGCCCCTTTTCGTGCAGCTACTGCCTGTCCTCTATTGATAAGAGCGTACGGTTCAGAAGCCTGGAACTGGTCCTTGATGAGCTGGCTTATTTCCTGGAGGCCGGAGTGCCTCAGGTAAAATTTGTGGACAGGACCTTTAACTGCAATAAAAAACATGCCATGGCCATATGGCGGTTTATCCAGAGTCATGACAACGGAGTCACCAATTTTCACTTTGAGATTGCCGCCGATTTGCTGGACCAGGAGGAGATTGAGCTTTTGGGCCAGATGCGTCCTGGACTGGTCCAGCTGGAGATTGGCGTACAGTCCACTAATCCGGACACGCTTAAGGCCATACACCGCAAGACAGATATAGACGAGATACGCCGTATCACCGGCACAATCAATCAGGCACATAATGTTCACCAGCATCTGGACCTGATCGCAGGTCTGCCCAATGAGAATTTGGAATCTTTCCGTCATTCGTTCAACCAGGTATATTCCATGGAGCCGGAGCAGCTTCAGCTGGGCTTCCTCAAAGTGCTGAAGGGCTCTTATATGGAAGAAATGGCATTGACCTACGGCCTCTGCTATTCCTCACGGCCGCCCTATGAGGTCCTGTCCACCCGGTGGCTGTCCTACAGGGACATCCTGGAACTAAAGGGCGTGGAGGATATGACGGAGGTGTATTATAACAGCAGGCAGTTTGTCCATACTCTGTCCGGGCTTGCGGCAGAATACGGTTCGCCCTATGAAATGTTTCTGGATATGGCTGCATATTACCGTGAAAACAATCTCACCGGCATCAGCCACAGCCGCATAGCCAGATATGAGATACTGTACAGTATCATAGCCAGACGTAGGGATGCAGGGCTGGAGGCCTCTGTTATGGAACGGTTCAGGGACCTTCTCATGTATGATTTATATCTCAGGGAAAATGTAAAAAGCCGCCCATCCTTTGCCCGGGACCAAAGCCCTTATAAACAGGCTGTCCGGCAGTTTTTTCAGAGAGAGGAGGAATCTCCCCGGTACCTTATGGATTATGAAGGGTATGATTCCAGGCAGATGAGTAAGATGGCCCATATTGAAGCCATGGGAGACGGAACCCTGGTACTGTTTGATTACAGGCACAGGGACCCGCTGACGTATAATGCAAGGGCGGTCAGAATTGGGTGATAAACTTTAGAATGTTGTAAATACAACAAAAACGTTGTGATGAAAGGACTGGATATATGCTGCAGAAGACCATTTTAAATGAACCTGAGACTGACAGAAAAACTGGCAGAGGGATAAAAAGTGACAGGGATACAAAGGCCGGCAGAGGGAGAAAAGCTGGCGGCGGCACAAAAACTCAGGGAAGGCCGAAAGCTGTCAGGGAGACAAAAGCAGAACTGGCCGCCCGTATTGCCCGTATCCTGGATGTATTGGACCGGGAATACGGTACGGAGTACCGCTGTTACCTGAATTACGAGACACCCTGGCAGCTGCTGATTGCAGTTATCATGAGCGCCCAGTGTACAGACGCCAGGGTGAATATCGTCACAGCTGATTTATTCCAGAAATATGATACCCTGGAGAAGTTTGCCGCGGCGGATTTAAAGGAATTGGAACAGGATATCCACTCCATTGGGTTTTATCACATGAAAGCTAAGAATATCATTGCCTGCTGCCGGGACCTGGTGGAACGGTTTGGAGGAGAGGTGCCAAGAACCATAGAGGAGCTGACCTCCCTTGCAGGCGTGGGACGTAAGACAGCCAATGTTATACGTGGGAATATATACAATGAACCCAGTATTGTGGTGGATACCCATGTAAAGCGTATTTCCAGGAAGCTGGGCCTTACAAAAGAGGAGGAGCCGGAGAAGATAGAGTATGATCTGATGAAGGTGCTGCCAAAGGACCATTGGATTCTGTGGAACATACATATCATTACCCTGGGCCGTACCATCTGCATTGCCAGGCGCCCGAAATGCTGTGAATGCTTTCTGCGGGAGGAATGTCCGGGCAGGGAGGCGTAGGTTTTTTTAATCCGTTCCCTTCGCCATGCAGCACTTGCCTCCTTTTTGCGTTCCTGCCAGCCGCCGGCCGGTCTTTCCTTTTGTCTGCCGCCCCTACTTCCGGCTCTGGAACTCAGAGGGGGATTTTCCATAATATCGTTTGAATGCGGCGCTGAAATAGGCCGCATTTTCATATCCTGCCCTGGATGAGATTTCATACATTTTCATGTTGGTATTCTCAAGCAGTCCCCTGGCTTTTTCCATCCTTACCTTAATCAGATAATCCGTAAATGTAATTCCTGTCTCGCTCTTAAATACAGTGCTGAAATAGGAGGTGCTTAAGCATACGGCCCCCGCTACCTCATCAATGGAAAAGGAGGAGGACATATAGTGGTTCTGGATGTACAGGATGGCCTGGTCTATGAGCTTTCCGTAACGGCTTTTGTTGATGCGTATGCTGTCGCAGATTTTGAACAGGTTCTGCTTCAGGTTTTCGATGCTGGACTCCAGTGTGCCGCCGGCTGCCACTTTTTTGAATTCTTCGATGGGATTCTGAAATATATCCTGAAGGTTGATTCCTGATTCCCCTAATTCCTTCATCAGATGGGTATAGAAGCTTCCCAGGGAAAATGTCATATACAGATAGCTCTCGCTTCCCTTCTGATAGAGCCATGTTTTTAATTGCTCCAGCTCTCCTGTAATCCCTTCCTTATTTTGTTCCTTGATAAAAGTAATAAGCCTGGTGTCCGGTATGGGATATCCCTGGCTGTCCTCCGGCTCATTGTAGATATAAGACTCCACCTCCTCGTAAAAGATATCCGCATTGGAACCCTTGATGAAATGAAGCTTGCCTGCTTCATGGCAGGTCTGTACACTTTTGTGGAGCAGGCGGATGCCCTGGACAATGCTGCCCGAGGCAATGCTGACATCGCAGTAGCTTCCCTCATGGGGGAACTGCCTGCGTATCGTGTCCACCAGAATTTTCCGCCGGGCGGCCAGTTCCATCCTGGAGCGGGAGGTGAGGCAGACGCTGTAGCTGTACTGATGGGATTCCAGCAGATAAGAGCTGTCACCAAACAGAATCTGGCTCAGGGCCGAAAACCTGCGCTCTGACGCATAACGGATGTCGTCGGACAGCTTGCTTAAGCTGTGATCGTCCAGCTCCACCTGCAGGAAGCAGCACCATGAATCAGGCTCAAGGTCCAGCTCGTTTAAGACAATGCCCTCGGGGCCGGCCGCCTCCTGGACCGCCATGTTGCGCAGCAGCTGTGTGGCCATCAGACGCTTGTCGTGGTGGAACTGCCTGCAGTGGGAAACCGCATTCGTCAGTATGCGGTTCATGGCATCCAGATCAATGGGTTTCAGTATATAATCCAGGGCCCGCAGATGCATGGCTGTCCTGGCATATTCAAAGTCATCATACGCGCTGATGATGAGAAGCACGATGTTTGGGTTTAAGTCCTTTGCCAGCCTGGATAGCTCCAGCCCGTCGATATAAGGCATACGGATGTCGGTGATAAGGATGTCAGGCGGATTATCCTTCATCTGGTTCCAGGCATCCTGTCCGTCGGCAGCAGTGCCGGAAAGGCAGATGCCCAGTCCCTCCCAGTCAATCTGCCGGGATAACCCTTCCAGTATGATTTCATTGTCATCACAAAGCATTGCCTGGAACAAAAATATCATCTCCTTTCAGTTTGGGAATCTTTACGGTTACTTCGGTGCCAAAATCCGGCTCTGACGTGACGGTCAGACCGTAGCTGCTTCCAAAGAGGATATGGATGCGCTCATTGACATTGTAGAGCCCATACCCGGAATCCCTGTGGTCCGGGTGGGCGGCTGTTCCCAGCTGCTGCTGCAGTTTTTCAAGGGTTTCCTGGTCGATTCCCCGGCTGATGTCCTGCACGGACAGTACAAGGCTGTCCTCATCCTCGTAAATGCGCACCTGTATAAAGACCTTCTGCCCAGGCATGGGTATTGCGTGCGCAATGGCATTTTCAGCCAGGGGCTGCAACAGCAGCTTAAGAGTACGGTAGGAATACAGCACAGGGTCGCATTCAATGGCGTATTCAAATTTCTTGCTGTAAATCATGTTGGTGATAAACAGGTAGCTGCTTATGTGCCGCAGCTCCTCCTCGATGGTGATGATTTCATTCCCCTTGCTGAGCGAAATCTTAAACAGTGTGGACAGCTCATTGAGCATTTTCTCCGCGTCCCGATTCTTGTCCATTCTCAAAAGCCACATGACGGAATCCAGGGAATTATACAGAAAATGGGGCTGTATCTGGGCCTGGAGGGCCTTCAGCTCCGAGTTTTTAAGCTTTTTCTGCTCCTCATAGATCTGGCTGATAAGCTTTTGGATCCGCTCCAGCATCTGGTTGAAATTCTTGCCCAGCCGCCCGAACTCATCGGAGGAGTGGTACGTGTACCGGACCGAGAAATCCCCATTTTCCACCTCCTCCATCATGCGGTAAAGAATCTGTACTGGTTTGTATACGGACTGGGATATAAGCATGGCCACATACAGGGAGGAGAATGCGATAATCAGCAGGACCAGCATGACAATATGGGTGATGTCCTTGCTGCTCTGGGTCAGAAAGCCCCGGTCTATGATGCCGGCAATCCTCCAGTTGGAATTCATCAGGGTACGGCTCACCACCAGGTACCCGCTGTCAGGCACTACCATGGATTTTCCCACGGCAGTGCCTGTGGATTCCAGAATATGGGATACCAGGCTGGGGGAAATGTCGATGGGATAGTGGAGATCATTGCCTGCATTGGAGCGGAACAGGATGCTTCCCTCCTGATCAATGATGCAGATGACCCCGTTGCTGAGACTGTGCTTGATTCTCTGGGTGATAACATCCTCCTTGATGTCGGCTGCCACAATGCCGTTGACCATACCCGAAGCCTTATCCATCACCGGCTGTCCCACCGTAATGAAGTTATCGCTGATAGAGCTGCGGACAATGAAGCTGCCCTCATGGGAAGGAAACCAGGTGGTTTCCCTGCTGCCCGCAATGGCCTTATACCATGTAGTCTCCCTCTGGTCCTCTGATTTGAATGAGTAGTAGTTGGATTTGTAGCGGCCGCCGTTCTGGCCGAACACATATACTCCGAAGATATCCTTGCGGTAGGTGGAGATAGAGGCCAGCTCCATGCTGCCGGCCAGGTCGTTGGAATACTGGTCCCGGATGGAGTCAAAGTCCATGCGCAGGTATTTCTGTATCTTGATATCGCCGGTCAGCATGTCGCAGAGGGTCCAGGCGTCATTGAGCAGGCTGTCAATGTCATCGCAGACAAGGTCAATGGTCTCGATGGAGGATTTCTCGGTCATGTTGATGATGAAATTGGTATAGAGATGATAGGCGGCAATTCCCACCAGGAGCACAGGGATACAGGATAGCGTCACAAAGGAAATCAGCAGTTTCCTGCGGAATGAAAGCTGTCGGAAGAAGTTTTTCATGAATCCCGTTTCCTTTCCTGTATTAATAGGCGGTGAGCGCATACTCGGCCGCATTTTCAGCAGTAATAATCTGATAAGGAATCATTACCATGGGGAATGGCTTGCAGTCCCGTTCCATCTGCTGTATCAGGAAAGCCGCAATAAATCCCCAGCGGGGGTTGCTCTCCACCGTGCCCAGATATTCTCCGGCAATGATGGCCTTGCACACGTCCTGGATGCCGTTGATGGACACAATGGCGATTTCACCCGGCGGCAGCCCTGCTACCTTGATGGCCTGGAGAGCCCCCAGCCCGTCTTCATCGCTGTGGGCAAAGACCGCGTCTATGGTCTGTCCCCGGTTGGCGGCCTTGATAAGTGCGTTTTCCATTGCCTTTTGGGCTGTTACCCGGTCAAAATTCCCGTATTCCACATCAATGATTTCCATGTTGGGATACTTCATAAGGGCCTGATGGAATCCTTTTGAGCGCGCCTGGGCTCCGGGTGAGCTCTCGGTGCCGTAGATTTCCACGATCCTGCAGGGCTGCTCCCCGAATTTATCCGCCAGCAGGCCGGCGCAAATCTGGCCTTCCTTCAGGTAATCCGCGGAGATAAGAGACACATAGTAGCTCTGGTCAATGGTCTCGGCCGACTGATCGATGAGGATGACGGGAATGCCCGCGTCCTTGGCGTCCTGGAGCACCGGAGTCAGGGCAGACAGGTCCGCGGGCACAATGACCAGATAGTCCACACCCTCCCGAATCAGGCTGCGTATATCTTCCAGCTGCCACTGAACAGAGTGGTCCTCCGGTTCATGGTAGATAAAGTCCATCCCATTGGGAAGCAGGGCTTCGCGGAAACTGTTGATTTGGGCTGTTCTCCATGGATTGTCTGTCTCTATCTGGGAAAAACCCACATGGAGGCTGGAGCTGTCAGCCGGTTCCGGTTCCCAGTTTGCGGCCTGGTTGGAGGTATCATACAGGGTAATGGCCAGGATGACGCACAGGGAGCAGATGATGAGAAGACACCAGTGTTTCCTAAACAGCAGCTTGAATCGTGTCTTAAATAGTATCTTAAACCATGTCTTGAACCATGTCTTAAACCGCAGCATAAACCGTGACATAGTCATCAGTACTCCGCCCACATGGTGACGGGGGAACTGTCAATGCCCTCTATTATCAGCGGAACGGCGGCTGCGTTTTTCAGAAAGCCGGACGGAAGTCCCTCCATGTTAACATCCTCGATGATGCAGATATAACGGTTGTGGTACATGCCAAGCATGATCTGGTGGGCCAGATCCCCATCCTTTGTGTCGCTGTAAGAGGCAAGGGACACAAAATCCAGGGCCAGGGCCTTTAAATGGCTCATATTATCCTGAAGGTACCGGGCCAGCCGGCTGCTGACAGCGGGACCGTTGTTTTCATAGACATCCGGTTTTTCTCTGCGGTATTTGGAGAAACCGGTGCGGATTAAAAGCAGATCAGCGTCTTTTACGTCCTCACGGTGGGGAATCAGATCCTCGGGCATGAGCTTTGCGCCAGGTTCCTTTGGAATATCCAGGAGCAGGGGCTTATGAAAGAAAAATTGCCCAAAGGGAACCTGGTCCAGGGGAATGCCCTTTCCGTAAAAATGCATGGGTCCGTCCAGGTGGGTTCCGTAATGGTTAAAAAGATGGATGGTGCAGGTGTTGGCTGTGTCGCCTCCGGCAATGGAGGTGTGGGGCTCCAGGCTGAATGCAGGGTTGCCGGGCCAGGTAGGCTGTCCCTCTTTTATGGGATACGATAGAATCTGATACATAAAATCCCTCCTTATGATAAAGATATCATCCGAATGTAACAGTTGCTATCATTAAATCACGATTTACAGGGAGCGTCAATAAGATAGAATGAAATCAAAACATATTCCAATCAAATCATATGTACATAAAAATATGGTCATAGTATACTAATGACATCCGAAAAACAGTACTGTTAAAGTGCAATATACACAAATGTACAGGTAGGGGGATTTAGATGAACGTAATTGATATTCACGCCCATATATATGAGCGGGTGGCGGGAATTACCAGGGGACAGCCCATGGCCTCCACGGATCTGGGGCGGGTCGCCATAGGAAATGAGGAAGTGCAGTTTCTTCCTCCGTCCTTTGAACAGAGCCGCAGCACAGCAGAAATGCTCATCGCCTATATGGACTGGTGCGGTATCGAAAAGGCGGTTCTTATGCCTAATCCCTATTACGGGTACCATAACCGGTACTTTGCGGACAGCGTAAAACGGTATCCGGACCGGTTAAGGGGAGTGGCATTGGTTGACATAATGAAAGGACAGGAGGCGGCCAGGGAGCTGGCGTCCATCTACGACCAGGGAATCCTGTTTGGCTTTAAGGTGGAAGTGGACAGCACCTTCCAGTGCGCTCCCGGTACCCGCCTTTCGGATTCCGGGCTGGCTCCTGTGTGGGACTGCTGCAATCAATACCATCAGCCGGTATTCATCCACATGTTCCGCACAGAGGACATTGAGGACGCGGGCTTCCTGGCCTCAGCGTATCCCAATATCAGCTTCATTCTGTGCCATATGGGGGCGGATGCATGTTTTAAAAAAGGGATGCCTGAATCCAATTACAGGGAAGTGCTGGATTTGGTAAAGAACCGTTCCAATGTATTCATCGACACATCCACCGTACCGGTGTATTTTGGCGAGGAATATCCCTGGCCCTCCTCCGTGGAAATCATCCAGGCATGCTACCGCCATGTGGGACCGGAGAAGATGATGTGGGCGTCGGATTATCCGGGCATGCTGAACCATGGCACCATGCGGCAGCTGATTAACCTGGTGGAAAAGCATTGCAGCCATATACCGGAGTCCCACCGGCAGATGATTATGGCGGATAACGCCAGACGGCTGTTTTTCGACGATCAGAGGTAACTTACGTATGACTGTTACTATTAAAAAAAGGAGAAGATGAGTTATGAGAAAAATGTTTACAGTAGGTTTGGCAGCAGTAATGGCAATGGGCCTGTGCGCCTGCGGTTCACAAAAGGCAGCGGAGACAACGGCTGCACCAGCGGCGGCAGAGACAACAGCCGCCCCATCCCAGGATGAAAAGAAAGAAGAAGCGGAAGAGACCACAGAGGCCCAGGCATCCTCTGAGACAGCCGGCGGTGAGGGATATGTGGTGGCCCTGTGCAACTATTCCATAGGAAACTCATGGAGGGCCCAGATGGAACAGGAGTTTGTGGCTGAGGCGGAGAAGCTGAAGGCAGAGGGAGTGGTAAGCGAGTACTACATTACCAATTCCAATGAGGATATCAACAAGCAGATCAGCGACATGCAGGATCTGATTACAAAGAAGGTAGATGCCATTGTTATTACGGCTGCTTCCCCCACAGCCCTTGCGCCTGTGGTAGAAGAGGCTACAGAAGCAGGTATCAAGGTGGTTTCCT
>ENA-OQJZ01000251-OQJZ01000251.1-human-gut-metagenome-genome-assembly--contig:-NODE-251-length-41970-cov-3.558351_pt1 | contig 41970 bp, 31 predicted proteins | sample MGYA00242618_ERZ504785 | MGnify/ENA primary metagenome ERZ504785 (study PRJEB26092, sample SAMD00036354) | human gut metagenome | host: Homo sapiens | study: EMG produced TPA metagenomics assembly of...
CTTTGTCCCCGTTCCCGGCTTAGGGACAGCCCCCGAGGGACCCATGAGCCAAATCCCCCCGCCCCCGCCCGTTCATTTTCCCGATCCCCTTCCCCGTCCGCGTACCATCCCTCCCATCTCCCACCCCACACATTTTCCCCTTTAATTTCCCCCCTTTTTATGATATGATAATAAAGCTTTAATTGAATCAGAACGCCCCCGCCAGGAGCCAGGGCGTATTTGAACCATCATATATCACATACAGATAGGAAGGTAATCATATGAAATTAGGTATCGTAGGACTCCCCAACGTCGGCAAGAGTACCCTCTTCAATTCTTTGACAAAGGCAGGTGCGGAATCAGCCAACTACCCGTTCTGTACCATTGACCCCAACGTAGGCGTGGTTCCGGTTCCCGATGTCCGCCTGGACAAACTTACCGCCATGTACAATTCAGAAAAAACCACCCCTGCCGTCATCGAGTTCGTGGACATTGCAGGTCTGGTAAAGGGAGCCTCCAAAGGTGAAGGTCTGGGCAACCAGTTTCTTTCCAACATCCGTGAAGTGGACGCCATTGTTCATGTAGTACGCTGTTTTGACGACCCCAATGTCATTCACGTGGACGGCAGCATTGACCCTATCCGCGACATTGAGACCATTAATCTGGAGCTGATTTTCTCCGACATTGAAATCTTGGAGCGCCGCATTGCCAAGCAGTCCAAGGGTGCGTTCAACAACAAGGAACTGGCAAAGGAAGTGGAGCTGTTAAAAGCCATCAAAGCCCACCTGGAAGACGGAAAGCTGGCCCGCAGCTTTGAGCCGGACGACGATGATGCCATGGAGTTCATCAATACCCTGAACCTTCTTACATGGAAACCCGTCATCTTTGCCGCCAATGTAGCTGAGGATGACCTTGCAAACGACGGTGCGGACAACCAGTATGTCCAGGCAGTCCGCGGCTTTGCCGGCGAGAACAACTGTGAGGTATTCGTTATCTGCGCTGAGATTGAACAGGAAATCGCTGAGCTGGATGACGACGAGAAAAAGATGTTCTTAGACGACCTTGGCCTTACAGAGTCCGGTCTGGAGAAACTGATTGCAGCCAGCTACCGCATCCTGGGCCTTATGAGCTACCTGACAGCAGGCCCCCAGGAGAGCCGTGCATGGACTATCAAGGTGGGCACCAAGGCACCCCAGGCAGCCGGAAAGATTCACAGCGACTTTGAACGTGGATTCATCCGCGCCGAAGTAGTCAACTACGACGACCTGATGGCCTGCGGCAGCATGAATGCAGCCAAGGAAAAAGGCCTGGTACGTTCCGAGGGCAAGGAATATGTCATGAGGGACGGGGATGTTGTGCTCTTCCGCTTTAATGTATAGGCGTGTATAAACAGCCGTTGCTTTGCAACTGTAATTAAAATCATTTACACAAGTTTTATAAATCTTAAGCTTTCTATTCATATGACAATGAAAAACCGGCGTCGTCCGTCACACTGCAGCCATGGATGATGCCGGTTTCTTCTTTTTTCTTTTTTTCTTTTTCTCCTTATTCTTCCTCCCTATATAGTCAAGTGTTTTTTCCTTATTTTTCAAGGAATTTTTAGTTACATATCTCAGATGAATGAGCCACGAAGATGGGTATTTCTGTGTATCTGGTACGAAAATAGCTGGTTTGGGGTATACGAAGTAAAACGTCTCTCGTTTCCGCTTTACATGGCCTTGTGTATCCCCCTCCTTCTATGGCAACTTACCTCCCGTGTCTACCAGGATCTGCTCACCTCTCGCTGTGCGTCCTAACTTCCTTCGTTCTGCCTGCCCATATCCAGGGTGTCAGCTTAGCTCCTAACCAGGGTCCTGCCCTATGGAAAATATTCCTGCCGACTACTGGCTCATTCTTTTTTTAGTCTTACTGACCTGTTGGTATCATTCCTGTTCCGGCACCTTGCGGCGGACGTTTTCCCGGTTCTTTCCTGATACTCCAGCTTTTCTGTCATAGCTGGATTCAGCCCTCAATCATCCTTGAACGCTCAACCCAACTATGACAGGGTTCTTTTTCATTGAGTATATTTGAATTCCTTATGCTGCCTGCACTTTTCGATGCCTGATATCACCAAGCAGCTTTCCGGCATCATAGTCAACTCCCTTTGTCAGGATTGTATAAAACACCCTGATCACCTTACATGCCACAGCTACTACGGACTGCATCTTTTTCAGTGGATTCTCTTTCCTTGTCCGATAATACTCATGGATTGCACGGAACTCCGTATTCTTTCCTACCAGAGAGATCGCTGCTTCATACAAGACATAGCGCAATCTCTTTCTTCCACGGTAACTGATCCGGCTTTCTCCGTTGTGCTTACCGGAATCATTTGCAACAATCGCATATCCTGCAAGCTTCTGCAGCTGCTTTGGGTTATCAAAACGTCCAATGTCACCCACCTCTGCAATAAATCCACTCACGGTTATCATCCCGATCCCCTTGATCTCCAGCAGCTTATCTATATATGGGATCTCTTTCAGCTTGTTTTCAAGCTTCTCTACCAGTTCTTCCAGCCTCGCTGTGTAAACATCCATATCCCCCAATAAGTGCTTCAGTTCTATTCTTGCTGCTTCCGGTGCTTCCTTACTTCCTACGCTGTGCTCTGCAGCTGATACCAGGGTCTTTGCCCTCTTCATCCCAGCGCCTCTCTGCTTTGCGTCTCTCCAGATTTTATTCACACCTTCCACACCCAGTTTCTTGATATCCTCCGGCAAGGGGGCTTTTTTCAGCACCATCCGTCCGCTGACTGCCTTTACATCCCCATAAACGTCTTTATATTCAGGGAAGTAGATGGAAAACCATCTGGCAATGCGGTTCTTGATCCGCGTAACTTCCTCCTGCGTTTGGAAACGCAGATTGGATAAACTTCGGATCTCTGCATAAATTCCAGTCGGTATATACGGATAGGAAAAACGTCCCTCATTAACCAGTGCTGCTATCGTCTTCGGATCCTTGCGGTCATTTTTATTCGGATTGTTGTCATCCAGTTCCTTGGATTTTTTGACATGGTGAGGATTTACATGCACAGGCTTCATTCCGTTGTCCTGCAGGAACTTCCCAAGCGCAAACCAATAGTGTCCTGTCGGCTCCATTCCGGCAATCACAGCGGTTTTACCGTATTTTTCCTGTAAATCTTCGACCCACGCTTTGAAAGTCAGGAAACCAGCCTCTGTGTTACTGAAGGCCAGAGGCTTCTTCGTAAACTCATAGTTTCTCCAGTCAAAGGCTCTTGCATAATGCGTTTCACTTCCGACATCAATACCAACAATTAAAGTCTTTTCAGTTATGGATGCAATTTTTGCGTTTTGTATGTTATAATTCATTTAAGATACCTCTCTGTTTAATAAGATTTTTTACTAACCGTCCAAAGTCAGTAATCTTATTTTACTCTGAGGTATTTTTTTCTCAACCTTCTTTCTTGGAATTCCCTATATTTGAATTATACAGGAAGCTCCTTATTCTTCCTCCTTCACCTTCTTTCGCCCTCATTTTCCTTCTTTCTCCCTCGTTCTCCTTCTCACCATCTTCCATCACCTCCTTTCCTTCAACCGGGCATTCCATCCTCCCCTCTTCAGTATCCCCGGCTCCGCTGCCTCCACAGACTCCACGGAGCGTTTGTTGTATTTATCCCCCATATGGGCTATGATAGACAAGGAGGTGAAGAAACATGGATTGCAGCAAAGTAGGAAATCTGATTTATACCCTGAGAACAGAAAAAGGAATGACCCAGAAGGCCCTGGCCAATGCCATGAACATCAGCGACAGGACTATTTCCAAATGGGAACGCGGCGCCGGATGCCCCGACGTATCCCTTCTGCGGGAGCTTTCTGATATTTTAGGAGTTAATATTGAAAAAATACTGTTGGGCGATTTGGAGCCCAATAAAAAAGATGGAGGAAATATGAAACGAATCAAATTCTATGTATGCCCTGTCTGCGGAAATGTAATATCCAGCACAGGCATGGCGGAAATCTCCTGCTGCGGCAGGAAATTGAATGCCCTGAAAGCCAGGCCCGCGGACCTTTCCCACAGCGTGTCTGCAAAAGCAGTGGAGGGCGATTATTACATCACTCTGGAACATGATATGGAAAAGCAGCACTATATCACATTCATGGCATATGCCGTCTATGACAGAGTGCTTTTGATGAAACTATATCCGGAACAGGCAGCCCAGGTACGTTTCCCCAGGTCTGGTCACGGAGTGCTGTATATCTGCTGTAACAGCCACGGGCTTTTCTCGGTCAGTCTGTAGATACACCAGACACCTCCCTGTTACCGTTAATTTACTGAAGCAACCCAGCTGCCATTAAAATTCGTATGGGCAGCCGGTAACGGAGTAAATAAACAAGACGCCTTTCAACACAAGGTTTTCAGCCGTACTTCCAATTCCACATTTCTCCCGGAGCAGCTCTTTCTCTCAAATCCCATTGACATTTCCCTTCATATCATGTATGATATCTTATAGACCGACGGTCGGTCTATAAGATAGGAGGGCAAGACATGGCGCGTATTGTTAAGGAAGCCGACGAACGGAGAAATGAAATTCTGGACGCTGCTGAGACGCTTATTACAGAAAAAGGGTACTCAAAAACCACCATTATTGATATCCTGAATCAGGTAGGTATTGCAAAGGGTACTTTTTATTATTATTTTAAATCCAAGGAAGAGGTGATGGATGCCATCATAGAACGTTTCATTGAACAGGACGTACAAAAGGCCCGGCTGATAGCCATGGATAAGAGTATATCACCGGTCCGGAAAATATGCCGGATCATAGCTGCCGGACAGCCCCGGACAGATGGCCCCAAGGACAGGATGATTGAGGAGTTCCATCTGCCGGCCAATGCCCTGATGCACGAAAAAAGCATTGTGCGCTCGATTCTGGCCCTCTCCCCCATCCTGGGCGAGATCGCTTCCCAGGGAGTGAAGGAGCGCCTGTTCTCCACAGAGCATCCACTGGAAGCCATGCAGATACTGTTGGTTTCCGGGCAGATATTGTTTGATTCCTCTATGTTTACATGGACACCTTGTGAGATGGAACAAAAGATAAACGGATTCATAGAAGCCATGGAAGCTGTCCTGGGCGCTGAAAAAGGAACCTTTGAACCCATGAAACAGATTTTGGCCGCGGGAAGCGGATGTATTTTACAGGAATCAGAATCACGGAGGGATGAATGATGGCAAATAGTCCCATATCGGGAAACAGGGATTTCCGCCTCATGGTAATCGGGCAGATTATATCCATACTGGGATCTGCCCTGCTGCGGTTTGCCCTGTCCCTCTATGTACTGGACATTACGGGAAGGGCGGACATCTACGCCGCCCTGTATGCATTCTCCAATATTCCTCTTCTGATTTCCCCTGTAGGCGGAGCTGTTGCCGACCGTTTTAACAGGCGCAATCTGATGGTGCTCTTCGACTTTACCAGCGGTATAATCATATCTCTGTACTATGTAAGCCTCCGCCTGGGAGGAACTTCCATCTTTCTTACAGGCGCTGTCCTGATACTGCTCTCTGTCATCAGTTCCATGTATGGACCGGCGGTGACGGCCAGCATTCCCCTTTTGGTGAAGGAGGAACATCTGGAGGGAGCAAACGGCCTTGTAAACGGGGTCCAGGCCCTCTCCAATGTGGCGGCCCCGCTGATTGGCGGCATGTTCTACGGCATATTCGGGGTCAAAGCCCTGGTGTGCGTCAGCGGAACCGCATTTATCTGTTCCGCTGTACTGGAGCTGTTCATCCATATTCCTTTCCGCAAACGCGAATTCACCATGCCCGTCATTCCCACCATGGCGGCCGACTTAAAGGAAGGCTTTTCCTATGTCGGCCGAAATCCTCTCATACTGCGCTCCATGATTCTGGCTTCCCTGCTGAATCTGGTTCTGACCCCGTTTTTTGTGGTGGGAGGGCCTGTCATTTTAAGGACAGCCATGAAAAGCACGGACGCCATGTACGGAATCGGCATGGGAACCATCAATCTGGCTACTATATTAGGCGCCCTGTCCATGGGCGCTGCCGCTAAAAAGATGCGCATGGAAAACCTGCACCGCCTTCTGGCAGCCATCGCCCTTCTGTTCCTTCCCATGGCACTGTCCGTCACCCCTGCATGGATCAGCCGCGGTTTTTATCCGTCCTATCTGATGTTCCTGGCCTGCGCTGTCCCCATTGCCATGATTATGACCATCATCTCCATCTTCGTTATCACAAAGGTCCAGAAGGAGACTCCCAACGAAAATCTGGGAAAGGTGATGGCCATTATCACGGCAGTGTCACAGTGCGCGGCTCCCCTGGGCCAATTGGTCTGCGGATTTATCTTCCAGACCTTCCCGGCAAGGATTTACCTTCCTGCCCTTTTCACCTGCATTGCCATGGCGGTGATTTCCCTGGCCGCCAGGAAGTTGTGGTCAGAAACCGCCGTATCTTAATTTGAGCGTTCCCTTGATGCGAGCGTTCCCTTAATGCGAATGTTCCCCTAATGCGAGTGTTCCATTAATACAGGGGTTCCAAATACACGGGTTCCCTCTTCCTGGCAGTTATCATATAGCGGTGGATGGTCCCCTCAATGGAGCCCCCGGACTCCAAAAGGCCCTGGGCGGCAGCCAGTCTGTCCAGACAGCCATCCACACAGAAGCCGGGGAATTCCCACTCAATGATTTTGGCAAACCATACAAGCGCCCCTACGTCAAAAAAGCGTATGGGACAGAAGGCTTCACCTTGCCCCAGAATATCAAACCCGGACTCCTTAAGCTTTTTGGACTGCTCCTTCAGATTCATTCCCGGGAAAGGTTTTGGCGTGCCGGGCAAAAGCAGCTCCACCAATTCCCTGTCATTGTCCTCCCCCACCTGCTGGGTTATGAAAATGCCGCCCGGTTTCAGGATACGGTTCACTTCCCCCGCATCATAATTTCCATGACGATTTATTACCATGTCAAAACAGCTGTCCGCAAAGGGCAGCGTCTGATTCCCCGGCGCCTCCCTGAAATCAATTCCCAGGGGCGCCAGAAGCCTCCGGCACAGCTCTGCATTGGGAGGATATGCCTCTGTGGCGCTGGTTCTGGAGTATGGATGGCCCAGTGAGAGCAGGAATTCGCCTCCCCCTGTGTCCATGTCCAAAAGATAATCCCTGTCCCCAAGATGGGACAGGATAATTTTCCTGTAATCCCAGGGCAGGCTTCCTTCCTCCCTGTACCTGCTGTCTATGTGTGAAAAATCCCACCCGTGGATGTGTGCCAAAGCCTCCTCGGCTTTCCATATCTTTCTTAATTCCTCTGTCTTCATATCGGCTGCTCCTTCCATCTTCATCACTTGTTCCATGGATACGCTGCAGCCCTAAAAACGACAGCCGGTATTTCCAGTCCCGACACAATGGCTGTCTGCCTTAAGGCTGCGCCGGGTAGTTATCTGACATGCTTTTTCTCATATACCCTCCTTGCCGGATATGTATGCAGGCATGTTTCCACTCTGAATTTTCGTACTGCATATTCCGAACCTGTCTGCACACATCTGTAATGTAATTATTATACTTCCTTTTTTCCACCGCAGTAAATGCGTACAGCCTGTTTATGATTTTTCAATATATTTTTTAGTGTTATCAATTAAAACCGTATTTTTTAGTATTTAATACCTATTTCAACACATAAAACCGTATTTTCTTTCTTTTTTCATTTTTTTGTGGCAGATTAATTGATATTATTCACACAAAAGCCGTATCCCTAACAAAAAACTGCGGCTGCGGAGAAACGAGGTATCATTATACAATTGGTAAGCAGCATTGTGGAAGGCATCAACAACTGCATCTGGGGCCTTCCCATGATCGGCCCTCTCTTCGGAACCCATCTCTTTCTCACCTTCCGGACCGGATTCATCCAGCGCAGGACCTTCACAGACATCCGTCTGTCCGTCACCAGGGACTCTGATTCCCCTGATTGAGGAACAGGGAGTTCTTCCACTACTAAAAAAACAAACAGAAAGGGGAGCACACTTTACACCAGCCGTGCTCCCCTTCCTGTTTATTCTCATCTCATGGACTCCTATTCTTTACCGTCCTTATGGTCCTTACGGTCCTTCGTAATACGGCCCAATACCATTACCGCGGCCATGATAATGATAATGGCCGCAAAAATTCCGCCCATACCTTTTCCCATAATTTCCAGGGCAATCCCTACGTGTTCCATATTCATACGCTTCCTCCTTTGCTGCTGACTCCAGAGCCTGTCTGAAACTTCGATTCTTCCGCCCTACAGATACTGGGACACGATGCTGATAACCAGTCCTCCGGCAATAACCGATGCCACCTGGCCCGATACATTGGTGCCGGCAGCCTGCATCAGTATGATATTACCCGGCTCCTCCCTGGCAGCCATCCTCTGCACCACCCTGGAGGACATGGGGAATGCGGATATGCCGCAGCCCCCAATCATGGGGTTCACCGGTTTCTTACCCGCCATCTTGAGGAATACATTAATCAGCTTGGCAAAAAGCACGCCGCCGATGGTGTCGAATACAAAGGCCACCAGTCCCAGAACCATAATCATCAATGTAGCCGGGTTCACAAACTGCTCTGCTCTCATGCTGAACGAGATGGTGATGCCCAGGAGCAGTGTGATTATATTGGCAAACTCGTTCTGGGCCGTCTGGCTCAGGCTTCCCAGGACGCCGCATTCCCGAAGCAGGTTTCCGAACATAAGGAAGCCCACCAGGGCCACGGACTGCGGTGATATCAGGCCCACTATGATGGTCACGGCAATGGGAAACGCGATTCGCAGCTGTTTATTCACACTCTTGGGATTGTACTCCATATGAATACAGCGCTCCTTCCTGGTGGTCACCAGACGTATGGCAAAGGGCTGGATAATGGGAACCAGGGCCATATAGGAATAGGCGGCCACCGCAATGGGGCCGATGTACCTGGACCCCAGAACCTGGGATACCAGGATGGAGGTAGGTCCGTCCGCAGCTCCAATGATGCCGATGGAGGCGGCATCCCTCAGATCAAAGCCCATAAGACACGCAATGAGGATAGCTGCAAAGATTCCAAACTGGGCCGCTGCCCCGAACAGGAACAGTACCGGCTGGCTCAGCAATGGTCCAAAATCAATCATAGCGCCAATTCCGATAAAAAGCAGGATTGGCATGGCCTCCGAAGCCTCAATTCCGGTTTTGAACAGCCATTCTATGATTCCGGCCGCAGGTACCTTTCCCTGTACCATCTGGTCCACCACACCGGAATACGGCAGGTTGACCAGTATGGCGCCAAAACCCAGGGGCAGAAGAAGGGATGGTTCATATTCCTTCTTAACCGCCAGCCAAATCAGGATAATTCCCACCACATACATGACTGCCTGCTGCCAGGTTACCGCCGTAATGCCTTCCAACAGAAAACTCATTTACTTTCCCTCCTTTGTACCATGCCCTGTACGTCATTCTTCCTGTTCTTTCTTTGTCTCCTTAAGGGTCAGCTTCACCCATTCTATCACTCTGTCTTCCACTTCCAATATCTCATAATCAGCTTCCGGTGTAACCACTGTCAGGGGCAGCTGTTCCCGGGACGGTATATACCCCAGCTGTTCCATTAAGTATCCGGACAGGGTATCACAGGAGCTGTCCATATGCAGGTGCATCTCCTCCTTCAAATCAAACAGGGTAATGCCGCCCGACACCCGGTAGACCTTATGGGGCTCCAGCTCTGTAAGCTCCGGCTCCTCCTCCTCGTATTCCTCATGAATATCACCTACGATTTCCTCGATAAGATCCTCCAGAGTCACCATACCGGACACGCCGCCGTATTCGTCGATCAGAATGGCCAGTTTGATTTTATTTGCCTGCATCTCCCGGAACAGGGCGTCGGTCCTGCGGTTCTCCGGCACAAAATAGGCCGGCTTTAAAAGGGTGCGGACATCCAGCTTGTCAAAGGAAGTCCTTCTGGCCTCAATGGTCAGTGCCTTTGTGGACAGAACGCCTATGATGTTGTCAATCTCCCCTTCGTATACAGGAATCTTGGAGTGCATGGATTCCAGAATCTCATCCAGAAATTCTTCCAGCGGCTCATTGATATCCAGCGCCACCATATCCTGTCTGGGCACCATCACTTCCTTGGCCTTCTTGTCGTCAAAGGAAAATATGGACGTTATCATCTCCTTCTCAATGTCATTAAACACACCTGCCTCGCTTCCGGTTTCCAGCATGGACTTGATTTCTTCCTCGGACACATCTGTCTCCAGGTTTTCATTGTGCATGCCGATCAGCTTCAGAAAGCCGCTGGTGGACAGAGAGAGCAGTTTTATAAAGGGATTCATGATACGTGATATATAATAAATGGGACGTACGCAGAACAGGCTGAAGGCCTCCGCTTTCTGCAGGGCAATCCGCTTGGGTACCAGCTCACCAAACACCAGGTTAAAATAAGCCAGGATGATGGTCACCACAACGCCTGCCAGGGTCTGGCTGTAGGGCAGGTTCCACTGCGCCATCCGTACCGCCAGCACCTGGGCGATACGGGTAGCCGCCGATGCACTGGAGAAAAAGCCTGCCAGAGTGATGGCCACCTGGATGGTGGACAGGAACACCGTTGAGTCCTTCATCAGGCGCTCTATGAGCGCTGCGTTTTTGTTTCCCTGCTCGGACAGGCGGTGTATCTTGTTCTTGTTAACAGATACCACTGCCATCTCGGAGCCTGCAAAGAATGCATTGATTAATGTCAGAATAACTAAGATTGTGATTTGGAATAAAATATTGGCCGCTTCAGGGTCAGATTCCATGGTAAATGATTCCTCCTTCATATTACATAGATTGATTTGTTTCAAAGACTATTATACATAAAGATTGGGGAAATGTCAGCTAAAGATTCCATTAAGATGCAGACCCGCCCAAAAGGGCGGATCACTCCAGGGGCTGTATGTAAAAATTCCCCACCACATCGCTGGAATTGATAACGTTTACAAATGTATCCGGGTACTGTTCCCGTATCCGCTTCTTCATTTTTCTCACATCACTGTCCGAGAGCACGGTATAAATCAGGTATTTTTTATTGGCTGAGTAGGAGCCGAAGCCCTTTAAAATCGTGCTGCTGTGGTTGGTCAGCTCCAGCAGGTCCGCGGACACGGCCGCCGGGTTATCTGTCACAATAAGAAGCGTCTTTTTCTTATATTTCTTATAAAAGGTATTGATAACCTGGGTATTGCAGAACTGGAAAATAATGGAGTACAGCGCCTTATCCATTCCGAAAATAGTTCCCGATATCAGTATGATGACCGCACTGAACAAAAGCATGTAGTTGAAGGTGGATACCTTGTATTTTGCCGACAGAGACATGGCGATAAAGTCCGTTCCGCCGCCGCAGGCCCTGCTGTTGAGAACCAGGCTCATCCCCAGGCCGTTTATGATGCCTCCGAAGACTGATATCAGCAGGATATCCCCGGTGATGGGAACCACAGGCAGCTCATCCACCAGGATTGACACGGTCAGCAGGCAGATACAGGACAGGATTGTAAATTTCTTACCCACCAGCCGGTATGCGAACACGGCCGGAACTGCATTAAAAAGTACATTCAGTAATGTAAATGATATCTGGACATCATAAAAACTGAGTCCGATTCTCTGGATCAGCTTGGCCAGTCCGGTAAAGCCTCCCGGCACCAGCTCTCCCTGCTCCACAAAGGTATTCATGTTGACAGCTACAATCAGGCTTCCCAACAGGATGCAGAGGAAGGCCGCCACATCCTTCCTCCTCCTGTTTTTGTTCTGCCGCTTCATATTCTCCTGATACAATTCAGACATCATCTGTCCGTCTCCCATATGCCCGCCCCCTTCTCTTACATAATTACCTGCGTCCTATCCTCTGGCAAACTGCGCATTGTAAATATCCGCGTAAAAACCATGCATCCCCAGAAGCTCCTCATGCTTACCCTTTTCCACAATTTTACCGTCCCGCATGACCAGAATCACGTCTGCCTCCCGGATGGTGGACAATCGGTGGGCCACTATGAAGCTGGTTCTGCCCTCCATCATCTGCGCAAAGGCCTTCTGCACCTTAATCTCTGTCCTGGTGTCAATGGAGGATGTGGCCTCGTCCAGTATGAGCATGGGAGGAAGGCACAGCATAACCCTGGCAATACAGAGAAGCTGTTTCTGTCCCTGGGACAGGTTCCCTCCGTCCTCACTGATAACAGTGGCGTATCCATCCGGTATCCGCATGATAAATCCATGGGCATGAGCCTGCCTGGCTGCCTGGATAATTTCTTCCTCAGTGGCATTTGGATGGCCGTAGGCTATATTGTCCCGGATAGTGCCTGATTTAAGCCATGTGTCCTGCAGCACCATGCCGTAGCTGGTCCGCAGGCTCTCCCTGGTCACATCGCGGATGTCGGTTCCCTCCACCTTGATAGCTCCGGAATCCACGTCGTAAAAACGCATCAGCAGGTTGATGATGGTAGTCTTGCCGCAGCCGGTAGGTCCCACGATGGCAACCCTCTGTCCGGGCTGTACCGACAGGTTAAAATCCTCAATCAGCTTTTTCTCAGGCGTGTAGGAGAAGCAGACCTGCTCCAGATCCACACTGCCCTTTGCTCCGCGCAGTACCGTTGCGTCCTCCCTGTCCTCTATCATGGTTTTCTCATCAATCAGCTCAAACACCCGGGCAGCGGACGCCAGGGCATTCTGCAGCTCTGTCACCACCCCTGATATCTCATTAAAGGGCTTTGTGTACTGGTTGGCGTAGCTGAGGAAACTGGTCAGCTGTCCCACGGTGATGAGCCCCCGGATAGCCCCATAGGCTCCCGTGATGCCCACGGCAGCATAGACCAGGCTGTTAACAAAGCGGGTGGCCGGATTGGTAATGGATGAGAAAAAGGTCGCCCTCAGGCTGTATCCGGCCAGACGTTCATTAATCTCCTCAAACTGCTTCTGTGCCTCTTCCTGGTGTCCGAAGGCCTGGACCACCTTCATATTGCCCAGCATCTCATCAGTCAGGGAGGTCAGCTCGCCCCTGGTCTCTGACTGCTTCCGGAACATGACAAACGTCTTTTTAGCGATAAAGCTGGCCACAAACAGGGATATGGGCGTCAGCACCACCACCACAGCCGTGATGGCGGGCTGGATGGAAAGCATGAACAGCAGCGTTCCCGCTATGGTCAGAACGCCTGTAAACAGCTGGGTAAATCCCATGAGTAGGCCTTCTGAAAACTGGTCTATGTCCGCGATAATCCGGCTTATGATATCTCCGGATGGGTGCACATCTATATAGCTTAGGGGCATCACCTCCAGCTGGTTGAAGGCCCTGGTCCGGATATCCTTCACAACCCGGTAGGTGATGATATTGTTGATATGGTTCATAAGCCATTGGGATACGGACGTAACAGCCACTGCTCCCAATATTGTTATGAGGATTCCCTTTAACCCTGCAAAATCCACATGTCCGGCCGAGACAATGCGGTCCACGGCACGGCCTGTCAGAATCGGCACATACAGAGTAAGGGCCACTGTGATAAGGGCCAGAAACAGAGACAGGATGACGCTCCACTTGTATTGGCTGATATATTTAAGGATCCGTTTCAGGGTCTCCCTGCTCCTGTTCTTGTCCAATGCATTCTTCTTACTGCTCATCCCGTTCCACCTCCTCCTTTGAAAGCTGTGACAGACAAATCTCCCTGTATACCTGGCAGTCCTTAAGAAGCTCCTTATGGGTGCCCATGCCTGCCAGACGACCCTCGTCCAGCACCAGGATGGTGTCAGCGCTCTTAATGGTAGTGGCCCGCTGTGATACAATGAATACGGTCATATCCCCGGTGTTCTCCCGGATAGCCTTTCTCAGCCTGGCATCCGTGGCAAAGTCCAGGGCCGAAGCGCTGTCGTCCATAATCAGGATTTCCGGCCTCCTCACCAGGGCCCTGGCTATGGTCAGCCTCTGGCGCTGTCCTCCTGAGAGGTTATGGCCTCCCTGGTCAATGTATAGATCCAGTCCCTCTCCCTTGGAATCCACAAACTCCCGGGCCTGGGCCGTATCCAGAGCCCGGTAGATTTCCTCATCCGACGCGTCCTGTTTTCCCCAGCGCATATTGTCCCGCAGCGTTCCCTTAAACAGTACGGATTTCTGCGGCACCACTCCGGTTTTGTCCCGCAGCTCATCCAGAGAATATTCCTTTACATCTGTCCCGTCCACCAGGACCTGCCCTGAGGCGGCATCGTAAAATCGGGGAATCAGGTTCACCAGGGTGGATTTACCGGATCCGGTTCCGCCTATGACGCCTATGGTCTGTCCTCCCATGGCACAAAAGGAAATATCCTTTAAGGCCGGCTCCTTTGCCCCCGCATACACGAATTCCATATCTTTAAACTCTACCTTGGGAATCCGTAATGCGGGATTCTGCGGGCCGGAATTCTGCGGGCCGGGATTCTGAGAACCGGAATTCTGAGAACCGGAATTCTGAGAACCGGGTTTCCGGGAGCCGCGCCTCCCCTTGTCCTCAATGCTGCTCTCCACCTTAAATATGCTGTCCACCCGGTTCATGCAGGCAACTGCCTTGGATATAATGATAATCAGGTTTGCCATCTTTATGAGCTCTACCAGAATCTGGGACATGTAATTTACCAGGGCAATCACCTTTCCCTGGGTAATGATACCGCTGTCCGCCTGTTCCGCTCCCACCCATATGACGGCCACCACGGCTATGTTTATGATGACATAGGTCACAGGGTTTAACAGGGCGGATATCTTTCCCACAAACACCTGCATCCTGACCAGGTTTCCGTTTTCCCGGTCAAATTTCTCCGTCTCACTTTTCTGTCTGTTAAAGGCGCGGATGACACGGACCCCCAGCAGGTTTTCCCTGGTGGTTAACAGCACCTTGTCCAGCTGTCTCTGCACGGATTTATAGAGCGGCATGCTGACTGCCATGATGCCGAACACCACCACGCAGAGCACCGGTATGGTGACCACGAAAACAAAGGCCGAGCGCACATCCACGGTAAAGGCCATAACCATGGCCCCAAATACTACAAAGGGTGAGCGGAGCAGAAGGCGCAGCGTCATGTTGATGCCGCTCTGCACCTGGTTGATGTCGCTGGTCATCCTTGTTATCAGTGTGGACGTGCCCACTGTGTCTATCTCTGTGTAGGACAATCTTCCTATATGGGAAAACAAATCATTGCGCAGGGAGGTGGCTGCCCCCGTGGCTGCCTTGGCGGCAAAATACTGGGCTGTCAGGGAGCATGCCAGGCCAATCAGGGCCAGCAGCACCAGAACGCCTCCCATTTTAAGAATATATCCGCTGTCCCTGCCCCGTATGCCCACGTCCACCATACGGGCCACCACCAGGGGCACAAACAGCTCAAAGCTGGCCTCCAGCATCTTAAACAGCGGTCCCAGTATGCTTTCTAGCTTGTAATCCTTCATATAGCTGAACAATCGTTTCATAATTGTCTTTCACTCCTCTGCCGGAATCCATTGTATTTTTTCACACTGCCTGGTATTATAACATAGAATCAACCATATATAAAATATTGTTTTTATATATATGATATACGTTTAACGAATAGGAGGATTCCGATCTTGAATCTGAAACAGATGGAATATTTTACTGCCATTGTCAATGAGGGGAGCATATCGGCGGCAGCCAAGGCGCTCCACATTTCCCAGCCTCCCCTCAGCACCCAGATGAAGCTTTTGGAGGAGGAACTGGGGCTGACCCTGTTCCAGCGCGGCTCACGAAGCATCCTGCTGACAGATGCGGGCAAGGTCCTCTACGAACGGGCCCAGGGCATCCTGGACATGACAGGGGCTGTGCTGGAGGAACTGGAACAGATGGGGCAGGGACTTCTGGGCTCCCTGCGCCTGGGTATGATTTCTTCCGTGGAAACCGAACCCATCATAGGAAAGATTGCCGCCTTCCGCCAGGAGCATCCCGGGGTGAAATTCCGCATCTACGAGGGTAATACATATCAGCTCCTGGACAAGCTGAATACCGGAATCATCGAGGCTGCCATTGTGCGCAGCCCTTTTCCCGAGGAACCCTATGACTGCTTTTATCTGTCCGGGGAAATCATGATGGCTGTGGGGGAACGCTGCTTCTTTCCCCGTCCCGGGGCGGATACTATTTCCCTTAAGGAACTGTGCTCCTGTCCCCTGGTTGTGTACCGCAGATGGGAAGGGGTGTTAAACCGCCTGTTTGCACCGGACAGCCCGGATTATCTGTGCATCAACGACGATGCCCGGACCAGCCTTACATGGGCGGAGACAGGCAGCGGCGTCGCGGTGGTGCCGGCCTCTATCGCCAGGTGCGTCCGGCCGGACATTCTCATGAAGCCTCTGGATACCCGTGACTTCACCAGCCGGATTACGCTGGTCTGCCGGAAAAACGGACCCCTGTCGGCTGTGATGAAGGAGTTTCTGGATTACTTTACAGGCCAGCCTCCCCTTTCCTGACAGAACCACCTCACTGTTCCACCAAAAAAACAAAAACAGCCCGCCCCTTATCCAAAGAGCAGGCATAATCCGGTTATTCCTTCGTTTCCCCGGGAAACAGTTCCTTCCAGAAATAGTTGATTTCCGCCCCGAAGAACAGGATGCACATGCAGAAATAAAGCCACAGAAGCAACAGCACAATGGCGGTAAGGCTTCCGTACATATAGGAGTAATTCTTCCCCCCTATATGGCTGAAATACAGGGAAAAGGCAAAGGAGAAGGCCATCCATCCAACGGTGGAGAACACGGCTCCCGGAAGCTGGTCCCTGAGCTTCAGACTCTTATCCGGCACAAAGGTATAGATTCCCAGGAAAAATATAATCAGTATCATTAACGCCCACAGAGCCCTGAAATTGATGATGTGGGTGGTCACGTCTGCTATGATGGGAAACCGGCTCACCATAAACGCCTGAATCATATTGCCGAACACCAGCAGGCCCAGGGACAGAATGCACACCAGGATAAACACAATGGTGTATCCTGAACAAATCAGCCTGTTAATCACATACCAGCGCTTTTCCCCGTGGCCGTTCACACGGTTTAAGCCCCTGGCCACGCTGAACATGCCGCGGCCCGCGGACCACAGGGCTGTGACGGCTGTGACGGAAATCATGGTTGCCGGGGATTTTAAGGACAGGTCATTGACCACCCGGAAGGCCAGGGACTTGTAATCCACCGGCACCAGGCCCACAATCAGTTCCATGAACCTGGCGTTGCTGATGCTGGGAATCATCTGGACCGCTGTCAGCAGCAGCATGATAAAGGGCACCACGGAGAGTATGATAAAAAATGAGACCTGGGCCGCGTAGACCGTCATCTCATCCTCAGCAAATTTATCATATACCCGTTTTCCTGCCACAATTATCCCAAACATAAAACCTCCACTGCTGTTAATATATTTCCCTGAAACTGCCCTCTTCAATCACCGGAATGTCTTCTGCTTCCATATGTTCAATGTGTATGAACCTTCCCTGCTCCAGATTCCTTAAGAATCGCCCAATCGCCAGCGGGTCTCCCTGGACCTCCATCTCCACATCGCCGTTCCACAGATTCTTCACCCACCCGGTAAGGCCCAGGGGGCGGGCCAGGTAACAGGAGGTGTACCTGAAGCCCACCCCCTGTACCCTGCCGGAAAATATAATATGTTTCCTGACTTTTTTCATACAAATATCACCCAATCACATTTCGGGGAGTTCCATCCAGATAGTTTACCACATTGTCAAACACAATAACAGCCCGTTTCACCAGGGCTTCCTTGGTGGCAAATGCCACATGTGGCGTCACAATGGTGTTGGGCGCCGAAAACAGCGGGTGGTCCTTTCTGACCGGAGGCTCGTTTTCAAACACATCAATGCAGGCGCCTGCAATCCTGCCCTCCTTCAGGGCCCCGGCCAGCGCATCGCTGTCCACCACAGGCCCTCTGGCCGTGTTGATGAGCACTGCGTTCTTCTTCATCAATCCGATGCGCTTCTCATTCATCAGTCCCCTGGTCTCCTCAGTAAGAGGGGTGTGGAGGGAAACCACGTCGCTTTCTGCCAGCAGTGTCTCCAGATCCACATAGCGCACGCCTGGCACATCCTTGGCTGTCCTGCTGTAAGCCAATACCCTGCATCCAAATGCCTGGGCTATGGCTGCCACACGAAGGCCGATGGCCCCGGTTCCCACCACGCCAAACGTCTTGCCTTCCAGTTCAAATCCTACCAGTCCGTCCTTGGTGCCCTCCTCCCGGCAGACCTTGTCGCAGGGAATCACGTTTCTGTACAGGCTGATTAACATGCCGAACACCAGATCCGCCACAGCGCAGGTGGAATATCCGGCGCAGTTGCATACCATGACACCGTTCTTTCTGCACACATCCATGGCGATGTGGTCCACGCCTGTAAATGCCACAGCCAGAAGCTTTAAGTTTCTGCATCCTTCTATGACCTGGGCATTCAGAGGCAGATTGGATACCACAATGATTTCAGCATCCTTTCCCCTCTCTATCAGCTCTGCGGTGTCCGTTGTCTTTGTGTTGTAATACACAATCTCCACCCTGTCCCCAAGGGACTCCTTTGCCATAGCTAAAAGCTTTCCTTCTTCCACTCCCAGCGGCTCGATGATTACCATTTTCATTGCATTTTCCTCCGTATCCTGTTGTCAGCTCCCCTTTTTGGGATGTCCTGACTTTTTATGCTATCCATTATATAGCAGGGGGCAGGCTTTTACAAGACATAAGGAATCAAAGAAATGGACAGAACCAAGAATAATTTAAAACCAGCCAGAAAAACGGACGGGTACGAACCTATATTTCCGTCCGTCCCGTCCACTCTCTTGATTCCTGTTTATATGTTCCCGCTTCTATTTAAGCTCCACCAGAACCTCAATCTCACAAGCGATTCCCCCCGGAAGGGCATTGGTTCCAATGGCAGAACGCGCCGGAAGTCCTGCTTCCTCACCGAACAGCCCGGCAATCAGATTGGAGCCCCCGTTAACCACCTGGGGCTGCATCCCAAAGTCATCCGCACTGTTCACAAAAGCCAGAACCTTCACGAATCTCTTGATTCGGTTCAAATCCCCGGTCTTTTCATTTAAGTTTGCCAGCAGGTTCAGCACGCAGTTATATGCCGCTTTCTGGCCATCCTCCACTGTCAGGTCCTTTCCCAGTTTGCCCACTACCGTATTGCCGTTTCCCAGATCCGGACCGCAGCCTGAGCAATAGAGAAATTTCTCCCCCAGCTCCTGTACCGGTGTATAAACGCCTCCCTTGGCAGGCGGCTGCGGCAAAGTGATTCCTTTTTCTTTTAAAACCTCGTATACGTCTCTCATCTTCATCTCTCCTTATTTATATGTAATTTGTTTTATACAGAACCCTGTCTATGATTCTCTCATACAGGCTCACGGCATCCCGCACCTGCTTTTCCCAGGTAAATTCCCCCACTGTATGGGCCTGGGCAATATCTCCGGGACCGCAGATAACGGTCTGGATTCCCTCTTTTGCCAGGAAACACTGTTCACAGGATGCGTCAAAGGGCTGTGGATCTGATTTGATTCCAAACTGGCGTTCCCGTTCCTCAAGGCACAGCTTCACAAACCGGTCATCCTGTGGAATCTCCCCGCCGGGCATATAAAAATGCAGCGTCCTCTGGAAGCCGTCAATGCCGGCCTGTTCAAAGCCTTTGTCCAAAAACTGCCCCACCTGTTCATGGTCCATACCCGGGTGAATCCTAAAGTCCAGGAGAAGGCGTACATTTCCCGGCACCACATTGTCCTTCTCATATCCCTCCATCATGGTAACCGCAATGCTGGGAGGCGGGAGGACCGGGTGTGTGATATGGCGCAGCGTTTCATTCATATCCTTTACCGCCCGGACTGCCCTGCATGCCTTCATCACAGCGTCCTCCTCCCCGGCCGGGAGGGCTGCATGCCTGGGGGCTCCCTTTACATCAATATAATCTCTGGATACTCCACGGTGGGCAACCGCCACCTCCAGCCGGGTGGGCTCTCCTATGATGGCATAATCGCTTCTCTCATGGGTCTTTAGATAACTCAGTGTACCCAGATTGGAGCACTCCTCATCCGCCACAAATAAAAGCTTCAGTTTCCCCTTCATGGGCTCTTTCCTGGCGGCGCAGCGCATGGCGGCTTCGCACATGGCAGCTATCCCGCCTTTCATGTCGCAGGTTCCCCTGCCGTAAAGCTTTCCATCCTTTTCTTCCATGGAAAAGGGACTGCTGTCCCACTCTCCCACGGCCGGCACCACATCCAGATGTCCGTTCAGCATAAGCTCCGGCCCGTCTCCCCCGTCCAGCACAGCAATCAGATTTGCCCGGCTGCCGCCTAAATCCTGCACCTCGCACTTAAACCCCATAGGCTCCAGGATTCCGGCCAGATACCGGGCTGCCGGCTTTTCATTTCCGGGAGGATTAACGGTGTCAAACCCTATCAGCTCTCTCAACAGTTCAATACAGTCCACAAAATACCTCCTTGTTCCGGTACAATCAGTATGTAATCCTGCGGTTTCTCGCAGTCACCTGCCATCTGTCCGCCACCTGCCCGTCCTTTGCCACCAGAATTTCCGGATACAATGCAGTGGTGGGACATATATGGGTTGGAATCACATAGAGGCAGGTTCCTATGGCCGGTATCCTGTTTTCATCCTCCAGCCGGAATGCCCAGTGTTCCTCGCTGTGTATAATGGGCACTGCATCCTCCAGACCTACGATATAGCCCCGCTGTCCCGCGGGGTCCGAAGCAATAGCCTTATAGCCCAGGTCCGTGGTAAACACGCCCTTGGCGGGATGGCTGATGACCCTGGTCATCACGGCAGCTCCGGGAATAAAATCCAAATCCGGCAGGTTCATGTAATACCCTGCATCTGTTATAAATGCAGTGCCCGGGGACAGATACCACCGTGTAGCGCCCGCATGGCAAGGAAAGGAAGGGGTACCGCCTGCCACTGCCAGCTCGCAGCAGATTCCATCCCCGTTCAGACGTTCCATGATGTCCGACACCTTTTTATCCGTGTCATCCACTTCGGCCTGTCTTACAGCTGCGTCCTTATTATTGTGGTTTCCGTCGTAGCAGTGCATTCCGCACAGACGAAGCCCCGGAAGAGAGGATGCAGAACGGTAGAGCTCCTCCAGCCGTTCAATGGGCACTCCGGTACGGTTCATTCCCATATTTACATCCACCAGCATGGGCAGCACAGCATTGTGTTCCACGCACACCCCGGACAGAGCCTCAAACTGGGCCAGGTCATCCTCCACACCGTAGAATACCGTATCCGGATACGCCTTTGCCAGCTTCACGAAACGTTCCATGTTGGGACCAATCAGCGGATAGGCCAGAATTACCTTTTCTGCCCCTGCCTCTGCGGCCATCTCCGCCTCAGCCACTGTGGCTGTTTTAAACTTTGTAATGCCGTACTCCATCTGCATCCGCACCATATCCTTGGATTTGTGGCTCTTTACATGGGGCCACAGCCGTTCGGGGCTTCCTGCTGTCCGTATTGCCTTCTTTATATTTTCCCTGATGATCTCCTCATAATATATGAGGCTGGGTGATATGATTGTATCTGTGTTCTTTAATTCATACATGTGTTCCATATCCATTCTCCCTACTCTATGATTTTTCCCCTGCACACAACATGTTTTATATGACGCAGCGCCTTTATATCCCGGAGAGGATTCTGTTCTGCAGCTATGAAATCCGCCTCATACCCGGGGGCCAGCCGCCCCAAGAAATCCCCCCAGCCCAATGCCCCGGCGCCCTCCAGGGTGGCGGCGTGAATCACCTTTTCCGGCGTAAGGGCGCACCTGCTGCATAACAGCTCCATCTCCAGCCAGGTTTCGTCAAAAAAGGTATATCCGCATCCTGCGTCCGTTCCCACCAGGGGACGCATCCCCAAATCCGCCAGGCGGCCGAATATTTCACATTCCCGCTTTTCCTGTTCCAGGAGGAATGCTTCTCTCTCATCCGGTTTTCTCACACCTTCCCTGACCTGGTCCAGTTGGTGGTAATTATTAGATATCCCAATCATAAAATACCGATGGTCCCCGCGGAAGGCTTCCATCACATCCGGCTCATAACACCGTTCCAAAAGTCCCAGGCAGGGGTTTCTCCTGAAACAGGCGCAGTGTTCCACGCTGTCCACCCCGGCCTCCATGGCGTTTACGTAGGAACTGGTTGTCAGGCAGTGGGCTGCCGTGGGAAGTCCCAGCTCATGGGCTGCCTCCACCGCTGCACGTATTTCTTCCCTGCTGTAGGAGTCATGCTCCGGTACCGAGCCCGGGGTAAGCTGGCCTCCGCTGACAATCAGCTTGACGCAGCCGCAGCCCGCTGACTTCCGTTCTTTTACAGCCTGTATCAATCCCTCCGTACCGTTGGACGTTTTTCCCAGAAAGGCCAGATGGCCTCCGTCCGGGGTAAGGGGCATACCCGCTGCCTGAATCCTCGGCAGCTCTGTCCCCGGTTTTGCGCCTGCATCCCCGCCCCGCAGAGCTCCTATCAGCTCCATGGAGCTTCCTGCGTCCCGGACCGTTGTGACGCCTGAGCGCAGAAGGGTCCCGGCGTGCTCCACGGCCCTGGCCAGACGGGTTTTCCTGTCCTCCCTCCGGTAGATGCCATAGGTGTCCCGGCAGGGCGTAAACTCCAGATGTACGTGGGTATTGACCAGACCCGGCAGGATATAGCAGTCCGAAAAATCCATGACCCTGGCCCCGGGATATGCCGGACCCAGTTCCTCAAAGGAACCCATCTCCTTAATCCGGCTTCCTTCCAGAATCATTCCCGTGTAATTCATCTTCATGTCATCGGAATCATAGATTCCCTTCCCATGGACCAGTACCGGTATCTCCACCTTTTCCTCCTCCGTCCTGTATTCTCACATAACCTGACCGTTGGCCTTAATCTATCCCTTCACTGCTCCGGCCGTCATACCCTGCACAATGTACTTCTGGAGTATCATGGTCAGAATGATGGTTGGAACAATAACCACAATGGTGGCAGCCAGCATACGTCCCCAGCGAATATCCGCGCCGGACACGAAATACTGCAATGAGACAGGAAGTGTCCTTGTCTTTTCACCGCTGAGTATAAGGGCAAACTGGAAGTTATTCCAGGAGCCCAGGAATGAAAGGGTGGAGCAGGTCACCAGCCCCGGCGCGCTGATGGGCAGCAGAACATCTTTAAAGCATTTCTGTCTGGTACAGCCGTCCACAATGGCCGCCTCCTCCAGTTCCAGAGGCAAATCGCTGAAAAATCCCACCATAATCCACACAATCAGCGGAAGGGACAGCACCATGTGGCTGAGAATCAGCACACCGTAGGTATCTATCATGCGCAGCTTGGAAAATATGAAATAGTATGGCAGCAGAATGGATATGTTGGGCAGAAGGCGTGCCGTCAGGATTGCCGTATTGGCCTTCCCCATTTTATATCTGGCTATGGCATAGGCTGCCGGCACTCCCAAAAGCAGGGACAGGGCCGTTGACGCCACTGCCACAATGGTGGAGTTCATCATATAGGTTCCATAGTGCTGTGTCTTAAATATGTAAATGTAGTTATCCAGTATCGGTTTAAATCCAAAGAGCTTGGGAGGCATGATATATACCTGGGCCATATTCTTAAAGGATGAAATCAACACGAAATACAGCGGAAACAGAATCGGTATGACAATGACCAGCACCAGGATTCCGAATAATAACTTTGATATAATTTTCTTTGCCCTGTATTTTTTAACCGCCATAATACGCCACCAACTTTCTCTGTATCTTCATGACCAAAACGCTGAGCAGCAGCACAATCACAAACAATATCATAAGCATTGTAGAGGAAAGGCCGAATTTGTAATAGGAAAATGCCGTTTCATAGGCAAACAGGTTCAGTGTCCTGGAGGCATTGGCCGGTCCTCCCTTTGTCATGGCATAAATCAGGTCAAAGGACTTGAATACGTCTATGAACCGCAGCAGACCGATGGAGAACAGGGTCTGGGTGAGCAGAGGCAGGGTTACCTGGAAAAATGTCTGGATAGGTGTTGCCCCGTCCACCCTAGCGGCCTCCATGGGGTCTGTGGGCAGAGAGGACAGTCCTGCCAGACATACGATCACTACCATGGGCGTCATCTGCCACGTCTCCACTGCCGCAATAGCAGGGATAACAGTCTGTTTGGCCGACACAAAGGCAGACCTGGGAAGTCCCACGGTTGTGAAGATGTAATTGAGCAGGCCGGAGGATGGTTCGTAAAACAGCATCCACATAAGTCCCACTGCCACAGGCGCCATCATGTATGGCAGCAGCACCACTGCCTTTACCCCGTTCTTGCCCCAAAAATCCTTATTCAGCACAAGGGCGATGGCAAGGCCCAAAAGCATTTCCGCCACCGTGGCGATTGCCGTATAGTAAAATGTGATTCCTAAGGACTGCCAAAATTCCCTGCTGGCCAGCACATCCAGATAATTCTTTCCCCAGTTAAAGCGCATTCCGTTTCCCATCAGCAGGTTCCAGTCGTTCAGGCTGAACAGGAAGGTCATTGCAATGGGAACCGCGATCATGGCCATCATAAATATAAGGGCAGGAAGGGAAAAGACCCATTTAATATGTTTGTTGACAAAATTGTTCATATATACATCCCTCTCTGTTGTTAGAGAGGGTGTCGCAAAATCATTAAAATAGATGATTGAGCGACACCCTCGCTCTGCATGCAGAAAAAAATCAGGAGAAAATCATTTTCGATCGATTTTCTCCTGATTTTGGGCATACTTTAATAAGCATACAGTTTTTCTTTTGTATTTATGCACTCGCTTTTAGATCAAACAAATAGCTTCCAGTCCGCTCATTCTGGATTTTTCTATGTAGTTTATTTAGATTGTACCCCATACTCAACAGGAGAATCTCTAGTTTTACCTTCTTCTTACCTCGCAGCAGGAATCGTTGGAATCCATAGTCATTTTTCAACACCCCGAAGGCTCCCTCTACCTGGATCGAGCGATTCGTCCGGTACTTAATTCCCTTCTCGCTCTGAATGTTTCGATATGATTCCTCACGCTTCTCCAAAAAGCTTTTGGACACATACATACGCTTGTTTCCCTTCGCTTTGGTGCATTTCTCTTTATAGGGGCAGCCGGTGCAGTCCTCACATTCGTATACCGTTACCTCGGATTCATACCCACTTTTGCTGCGCTGCTTTTTCAGGTAGAGCACCCGCAGTTCCTTTCCGGCATGACAGATATAGGTATCGGACTCCTGGTTATAAGCCATGTTTTCCCGTTTACTGATATCCTGTTTAAAACTCCGCTTTTTCCATTTTTCATAGGTCTGAGGTTTAATGTATGGCTGCTGCCCCTCCTCCCGCAGATAGCTGTAGCCTTCTTCACTTTCATATCCCGAATCAGCTGTAACACTTGGATAGTTAAAACCCAGCTTTTCCTTCATCCGCTTTAAAAATGGCACCAGCGTCCATACATCGTTCCGATCCTGAAATATATCTACCGCCACAATGTATTCGCTGTCTACTCCAATCTGTACGTTATACCCTGGCTTTAACTGGGCGTTGCGCATGTGGTCATCTTTCATATGCATAAACGTTGCATCCGGGTCTGTCTTGCAGTAGTTGTTCCTTCCCTGGAAACTGGCTGTATGCCAGTCATAGGTGATTTGACGCTCCAGGTACCTTTGGAACAGCTCCAGATACCGCTGTTCGATGGATTTTCGTTTTCCGCGGCCGTGAACGAACTCTATGTTCCGCTCCCTGCATATCTCCTCCAGAAAACGGCAGATTTTCCGGAGGTCCTGTACCCGGTATTCAGTTCCTACACGGAAAGATTGGATAAACTCCTGGTTTACAAGCCTCACCGCCTCCTGGATTTTAATGAACATTTTTTCTTCCCATTTCCCAACGGATTTTTTCCATACGAACGTGTATTTATTGGCGCAGGCTTCTAATTTCGTCCCGTCAAGAAAGACGGTTTCTTTGGAAAGTTCACCTACCCGTTCCAGACGGTGTACCATCTGATAAAAGAGGTCCTCACATGCCTCCTCCAGAAAACCGGAACGAAACCGGGCAATGGTGCTGTGATCCGGCGCTTTTTGTCCGGCTAACAACCACATAAAGTTGATGTCCCGTTTACAGGCGGTCTCAATTTTTCTTGATGAATAAATGGTTTGGGAATACGCATAGGTCAGGATCTTGAACATGGTCTTTGGGTCCACTGCCGGATTTCTGCCTTTGGCAGAGTAAGCCTGATAAAGCTTTGTATAGTCTAAATCCTCCAATTCGTGGCTCAGCAGTCGGACAGAATCATCGTTCGGAACCAGCCCTTCCAAACTTAATGGCAAAACCAGTTGATAAGTGCGGCCAAGTTCGGTATAATCTTTAGTAGTGTAATTAGTTATTCGCATACTTAATTATACCACGGATGGCGGACTCTTCGGAGCCTGCTTTTCTGTTTTTATACAGAAAAGGAGCTGTTGCTCCAGTAGATTATTTATCTACTTTTGCGACACCCCCATCTATTCTTTGCACATATGGTTTAGAAACAATTCTCACATTCTGTAGATAACCACTCCTTTTCATGCTATACTAATTTACATATAATGATTGACGCGAAATGAGGTGCCCTGCATGAAAGGCAATATGGAACGGTATCAGGTTGTCTACAGTGTTTTAAAAACACACATTCAGTTTGGAATCTATGGGTTTGGTGATGTTCTGCCTTCCATCGAAAACGCCGCCGCTGATTTCTTTGTCTCCGTTGATACGATGCGCGCGGCTTATCAGCAGCTGCAGCGGGATGGCTTGGTCACCATTTCCACAAATATAGGGACTACGGTAGTCAGGAATTACGGAAAAGAAGAAATTGAACAGAATATTCAGATGTTCTATGCGCAGAGGAAAAACATCCTGATTGATTTAAGTAAATCCCTGCGCCCGCTACTGGGCCATGCCCAATGGATTGGTTTTAAAAACATTCCTGCTGAGATTTACGGCAATCTCCGCCAGCTTGAAGACAGCCATTCACTGCCCCAGACAACCACGTTTGAACATGTTGTCCGGGCTTACACTGCACTAGGGAACAATCTGCTTTTCCGGCTTGTCTGGCAGATTTTCATGTTCTGTGAAAACCCATTCTTTAATATGCGGGATAATCCATGGCGTACCTTTATAATCAAAGATTTTCTCCCGCGTTCTTGGGATTGCTGTATAAAACAGGACTGGGATTGCCTGCGGGAATTGGTTTATGCTTCTCAGGACAGCCTGTCTCTGGCACTGTGCCGGTTTTATGATGAAAAAATCACGATGCCTCCGCCGGAACAGGAAGTCGCATTTCAGTGGAATTCTTATAATAAGGCATCCCAGATCTGCTATTCGCTGGCTATGGATTTACTTGTTTCAATCAACAATGGCGTGTACCCTGCTGATACCCTTCTTCCTTCTCTCAACAAATTGTCCCAAGAGAAACAGGTCTCAGTGAGCACAGTCCGCAGGGCGCTTTCCCTGCTAAACGGCGTTGGGGCAACAAAATCCGCCAAACGGATTGGCACAAGAGTCCTCCCTTCACATGAGATTGTAAAAAACTGCGACTTTAAAAACCCTGCCGTCCGCAAACGGCTCCTGGATATGGCGCAGAGCCTGCAGTTTCTCACCTTATCCTGCCGGGACGTGGCCGAAGGCACCATACAGGCCTTGACAGAGGACGGCCTGCAAACATGCAGAAAACGTTTGGCTGCTTTAAAGAATAGTCAGCAGTATGAATTAATCGGCTACGCTACACTGGAGCTTCTTAAATGCTTTGCCCCTTATAAGGCCATTCGTACTGTCTACAAAGAGCTGCTTCAGCTGCTCTTTTGGGGATATTCCCTGAAAGACATATGGAAAACGGATGAGGGCAGAATCCACTACTATCTTTCCTGTTTTGAGGAATTTGACCTTTTCCTGGCCGAAAAAGATGCCGCTGGTTTTTCCATGAAATTAGAGGAGCTAATGGCCGGGGAGTTTCATTTTACAATAGAAATTATGATTTCACAGGGAATTCATGAAGCAAAAAAGCTTTTGGTTATTGGTATATGATGTAAACGTCAGAACGAAATGCTTCTGTACCTACAAAACTGCAGACAATACGTCTGCAAGCACATCCATATCAATGGGCTTACCGACATGTGCATTCATACCGGATTCCAGCGCTGCATGCACATCGTCCGAAAATGTGTTGGCGGACATTGCTATAATCCGAATACTCCCTGCCTGCGGATGCGTGGATTTACGGATGCGCCTGGCAGCCTCATATCCATTCATGACCGGCATCTGGATATCCATGAGAATCGCATCAAAATAACCGGGGTCCTTCTCTTCAAACGCCTTTACCCCCTCCGCTCCGTCGGGAGCGCATTCCACAGCCGCTCCGGATACCTCCAGCAGCTGAGAGGCAATCTCACAGTTTAACTCATTGTCTTCCACCAGAAGAAAACGCCTGCCTGTGAAAATATTTCGGGAGTCCCGTGGGCCAGTCCGGCCGCAAAGCTCGTCATCCGCTTCCTTGGAAAGCGGAAGCTCTACCTCCACGGTAAATACAGAACCTTCCCCCAAACGGCTTTCCACATAAATCTGGCCCCCCATCGCCGCTATGATATTTTTAGAGATAACAAGACCCAGTCCGGTTCCCTCCGCCTGATTTTGATGCCGGCTTCTCTCCCTTTCAAAGGGCAGAAAGAGTTTTGGCAGAAATTCAGGGCTGATGCCGATGCCTGTATCAGCTACTGCAATCCGGTAAACGGCATGGCCTGAATGCTTCTGCGGCAGTTCTTTAACCGTTAACGTAATGGTTCCATTTTCAGGTGTAAACTTACCGGCATTGGAAAGCAGGTTTAACAAGACCTGGTTAAACCTCAGGGAATCACCCAGCAGATATTCATGGCGGATATCCTTTGTTTCTGTCACAAAGACCTGGTTTTTTGCCTGGTACTGCGGGTTTACAATCGCAATATTCCTTTGAATCAGCTCCGTAAGGGAAAATGATTCCGAAGTGAGGACCAGCTTGCCGCTTTCGATTTTTGACATATCCAGTACATCGTTAATCAACTCTAACAAATGTTTCGAAGAAATTCCTATCTTATACAGACAGTCCTTTACCTTTTCGCGGTCCTCAATGTGAATCTCCGCCAGCTTTGTCATTCCAACGATTGCATTCATAGGTGTCCGTATATCATGGGACATGTTGGACAGGAACACGCTTTTCGATGCATTGGCATGTTCGGCTGCGGCAACCGCGGCATTTAAATTTTCCCGTATCTGTCTGTCGTGGGTTACATCTGTAACGGCAAATATGTACTTTAGTTCCCCCAGCAGTTTTACAGGCAGGGCAGCAATTTGAATCCACATTTGTCTGGACAGCAGATCGTTATACACCGGGATTGTTTTTACTGTTTTCTCATCAATCCGCTCTTTTAAGACACTGCATAGCGTCTCATAAAAGCTGCCGGAACACCGGCCGCAGTCTTCTCCAAGATTCTGCGGTTTGATGCCCAGTATCTTCTCTGCATTTTCAAATGCATACTCTACCTGGCCGGTATGCCCGTCCACTATAAAAATAGCGGTATCAATGTTTTGCGCAATCGCCTCATTGATATTTTGAACGTACCGTTCGTAGTCCCTTCTTTTTTTATTGCGCAGCAGAAAAAACGCAGCAATAACAGCAACTGAAAATACGATTGCCGCGGTTATGATAAAAGCCATTTTTATGGTGTGCATGATAATCGCCGTACCGTCTTTTTCCACCATGCTCAGGGGAATAACCGATACATAATACCAGTTATGCTTCTGCATAAGAGGCATAAAGGTAAGAAACTGTTTCTCTCCCTCAAAGTCAAATACCGCCGTACCGCTGGCCTGGGACCGCAGGGCCGCTGAAAATTTCCGGATGGATTCCTCATCATTTTCCCCATCCTTTAAGACATCCTGAATCGTACTATATATCTGGAGATAGCTGAAACGGACCGGGGCCAGCACAATCGAACCGTTATCATCCAATACATAGCTGTAACCGGCATCATTGTATGTAGAACCGTGGTAAGCATTCTGCAGTAATTCCACAGGATATGCTTCATAGAGACCGCCCACCACTTTGCCGTCTCTATAAATCGGTATTTGAAACATTATCTGACGTCTTCCTAATTCTCCCAGAAATACATCCGTAATTCCCTCGTTCCCCTGCAGCGCTTCGGTGAATAGTTCCTTCTTATCCGCGAAGTTCTTATTCATCCCCCCTGTGTCCTGATAGGTTCCATTCGTATCAATAATCCACATGCGGGCCGCCCCGTGCTTTTCTTTATAATCTTCCAGTAATTCCGGGTAGGCAAACAAATCATCAAAGGCCCCAAGATTTGCGGCAAAGGACTGAAGGGACAGCAGCTCTGAATGTATCTTTTCATCCAGAAACTGTGCTTTGCTGACGGTCAGCTCCGTAATACTCTTGGTCGTCGTATTCCGCACCAGTTTTCGAACAGACTGTACGCTCATCAGGCTTACAGCCGTCATGGCTCCAATCGCCAGTAAGAGACAGAGGCAGCTAATATAAATTAAATACTTATACGTTTTTCTTCCTTCTTTTATTTTCAAGGGTGTTTCTCCTGTTTATCATATGCAGAAATCTGTTCCAGCTGGATTTTATTGTATTCCTCTGTGGCCTCCACAGCTGTCCTTCCATTAAACATTTCAAGACATAATTCCCGCACAACATCCCAACTGCCAAACTTCAAGTGCATATCCTCTGCCGGAATCCTGATTCCTGATACATATGTATCATATGCAGGCCGCATCTTCTCATTGCTCAGCGTAAAATCCGAGCTTTTATAAACGGGCAGAATAATCGTTCCATTTTCCATACTCTCTTTATAATACTCGCTGGACAGATATGACACAAACTCCATGGCCTCGTCCAGATTATCACTGTCCGGATTAACGCAGAGGCGGGAAACTACAGTAATCAGCAATGCCGTTCCTCCCGGAACGGGAATTCCCTGTACATGATAATCGGGCGGGGGATTTGCCTCTTCCACCAAAGGGATATATTCCAGGGGCCCAAAATAAAATGCGGTCATACCGGAAGTGAAATCAGAAATATCCTTCTCTCCCGCGCGCAGTGCATCCGCGGCATCCCCATCCACCCCATCCCCATACCAACCGTTCTCCACAGAGGTTTGAAATGCCTCAAATCCCTCCACCATATAATCCCCAATCTGCTCTTCCCCGGAATTCAGCAATTCAAGGTGTTTTTGGATATCCGGGCCGTCATAGAGTTTATATAATCCGTTGGCGATAGTGGGTACAGCCGTAGCATGCCAGCGGCTAAGGCTGATCGGCGTCCCTCCATGCGCCTTTATCTCAGTACAGCAAACTTTAAATTCTTCCAGATTGTCCGGCGCTTCCAGTCCATACCGCTCTAACACATCCATATTGACAAATAATGCATATGCCGTCATATTCATTGGAATGCAATATACCGTATCCCCGATGACCGCCTCCTCCCTGGCGCTGTCGTTTAACTTCTGAAACGCTTCCAGAGAAGACAAATCCTGGAAATACCCATTATGTGCAAGGGTCTTTACACTGTCCTCATTGACAATAAAAATATCATCGCCCTTTCCGGTTCTTAACCGTTCCTCAAGATACTCATTATAGCCGTCCGCAGTCGCGATGCCCTCAAATACAACATGAACATCATGGCTTTTATTGTATTTGTCAATTAACCTTCTGTATGATACGGCTCCGCTGGATTTTCCTTCCACAGGAGCAAAAAAGGTCAGCGTCTTTCCCTGAGGCAGATCCCTCTGCGCCTTCGGCTCCACAATATTCACCTCATTCCCGGAACCAGGGAAACGGTGACAGCCGCTCAAGCTCCCAATGCAGAGAACCAGTGCGGAAAAGAAGAGATTATAACTGCGTTTTATCATGTACCAGTTCTCCTTATACCAGCAGCTTATCCAAAGTTTTCATGAGAGCGGGCATATCAATGGGCTTTGCCACATGCGCATCCATACCTGCCTTCATAGCCTCCTGTATATCCTCCGCAAACGCATTGGCCGTCATGGCAATGATGGGGATATGACGGCCTGTTTCCTGTTCCAGATTCCGAATGGCACGGGCCGCCTCATAACCATTCATCTCCGGCATCTGAATATCCATCAGTACAGCGTCATAGGTGCCGTAAGCCGCGCTCTGGAATTCGTTCAGCACCTGGACGCCGTTTGTTTTCACAACAGTTCTTACACCCTGTAACAATAACAGCTCGCTAAGGACTTCCGCATTAATCTCATTATCTTCTGCCACCAGCAGGCAGCGGCCTGTAAGCCTGTCTGCCCCGGACGGTGTTGAAACTCCCGTTTTATCCCCAGATTCCCCTCTATTGTCTTCCGGGGCAATTCTGTACTCCATCTCCACTCTGAAGGTAGTTCCTGCCCGTTCCCGGCTCTCCACAAGAAGTTCGCCGCCCATAAGCTCTATCAGTCCCTTTGTTATGCTGAGTCCAAGACCGCTTCCCTCGACATGTTCCGTATTCCGGTTCCGCGTAAAGGGCTCGAATAGATGGGACAAAAACGACTCGGGCATACCAATTCCTGTATCACGAATCGTGAAGCAGTACCGGACATATCCCGGTCCCTTGATCGTGGGGAGTTCCTCGGTCAGGAATGTTACCTTCCCGCCATCAGGCGTAAATTTAACCGCATTCCCCAATATGTTAATTAATATCTGGTTGATACGAAGGGCATCCCCATAAAAGTATGGATGTATAATATTGGAAGTCCTCACATCAAATTGCAGCCCTGCTTCCTGTGCCTGCTGTCCTATGATAGAATACAGCTGTTCCAGCAAGTCTGAAAGAAATACCTTGTCATTGTTTAACGTAATCTTGGACTGCTCGATTTTACTCATATCCAGAATATCATTGATCAGGCTCAACAGGTGTCGGGAAGAGAGAGTGATTTTGCGAAGGCAATTTTCCACCTTCTCCCGCTCGTCCAGATGCGCCCTGGCCAGTGTCGTCATACCCATAATTGCATTCATCGGCGTCCTGATATCATGGCTCATGGAGGAGAGGAAGTCGCTTTTGGCCCGGTTGGCCTCCTCTGCCAGCGCCAGCGCCTGCTCCAATGTTTCCTTGCTCCGGCGCTCCGCAGTCATCGTCTCTGTCACATCCTGACGCACAATACAGATCATCTTATGGTCCCCGTCCCCCCAGAGTATATTAATCTGCTTATACCGGATCTGATTCTCCTCCAGATAGGGAAGGACAAAATCATATCCTCCTGGTCTTTCCTCCAGGCGGGCAAGCATGTTCTGTAATCCAAAGCATCGTTCAACCTCCTCTTCCCCTCCTTTCGGAGCGTATTTTTTCTTAATATCCGCAAGCCAGCTGTCAATGCTGGCCCGCCTGGGTTCCAGGACCTGAAGCACCGCCTGATGCGTATACAGGGTAATGTGCCGGCTTCCCAGGTGAATGATTCCCAGCATCTCAAATGTATAGGCCACCACATTCAGCAACCCTTGCTGTTCCCTTACAGAATCCGTAATATCAGCTCTGGCCAGGCAGACCCGGCCCAGCCGCAGGTCCGTGGCGGAAACAGTCAGCTTCTTCGTCTGGATTTCTCCCGCCTCACCCAATATAGAATAGGATAGAGAATAGGGATCCTCCTGCTTAAGCCGCTCCAGTATATATTCCGGCTCCAGCATTTTCATTATTCGCGGCCTGTCCTTGGGAACCAGCTGTCTTTCCATCATGTATGCCAGGCGTTCTGAGTGGCGCCCTGATTTTGCACAGAGGTCGTCTTTTGTAAATCTTCCGCTCAAAATCGTACAGAAGTCATGAAACAGGTCCACATCCGCGATTAAATCATATCCTGAAGTAGAGAGCTTCTTCAAATTCCGTTCCGCAATGGTCTGCTCTGTTATATCATAAACGGTCAGGATTCCAGTGATATCTCCCGTGTCAGGTTCTTCCACCAGGTTTACCTTAAATTTCACATAACGGCCTCTCACATCCTTTGGCAGCCTGATAAAACAGTCCAGCTCCAATTCCCGTTTGCCAGCCTGAAAAGCAGCCCGGGTAGGCTCGTTAAGAAAACGATTCATATAATCCCGCCGCTCTTTTTCATCCAGAATTAAAGTAGATATGCCTGTGAAAAATGCATCCCTCTCCGTTCCAAAGCATTCCAGAAGGCCAGAGTCCGTATAATCGCTGATTTCCGTAATCTGGCTTCTGGTAATATTACAGTGCCCCACAATCAAGGCATTTGGTCCTGGTGTCCGGTAATGCTGCAGAATCAATTCTCTGTATTGACGGCGAATCTGCTCCTGCTCCTTAAACTCCACGGTCAAGTCGCGGTAGCTGGCATAGAGAATCACCTCGCCCTCCCCGCGCCGGAGCATGGAAGTCATATTCTTAATCCAGATATATTCCCCATCTCCCCTTTTTATCCGGTATGTAAATTCCCGTTGTTCCTCACCGCTGGCCATAAAGTCGGATAATTCCGCATTCAGCTGTTCTACATCGTCCGGATGTACGGCTGCCATGCCGTCCTCACCGTATGATTTCCACACCTGGTCCATTGACATACCGCTCAGCATGGCATAACCGTCTGAAAAATACTCCGGCGTCTTACGCCCATCTTTTTCAATCCGAACTACTGCCACACCTCCCGGCAGCTTTCTGACCAGTGTCTGAAAGTATTGCTCTATGTGCTCTTTCTCTTTTTGGGCTTTCACTTCCTCGGTGACATCCCGCACATATTTCAGATAAGCCGGAATACCATTCCAAAGAGTTTCCCGGAAACGGGTACTGTAAAAACGGCCGTTTTCATGGTAATCCATGCCGTGGGCAGCACCATCCGGCTTATGACTCTTCAGCGTGCAGAATTCACATGGCTGATTTTTTCCATACAGGGCAGCATAGCATTTCTGCCCTATACAATCCGCCCCCTGACAGAGAAACCCGGCGGATTCACTGGTGTAGATCAATTCATAGGATTCCTTGTCAATGACATAAACACGCTCCGCAGTGTCATTGGCAATACTGCGGAACAGAATGGCGTCTTCAGACATTCCGGTGAAAACAGCATAAAACCGCATCGTGTCTGCTTTCGGTCCAATCCTGCGGCCGCTTATGTGAATCCACACCAGATGCCCGTCCTTATGCCGGATCCGGCAGGAAATATCCATGACCCGTCCGCTATCGACCGCACTGCGCGCTGCCGATAGCACCCTTCCCCGATCTGCCTCATATATTATGTCAATGGTGTTCCCTTTTACCAGCTCATTATACTCGCTTCTGGTATGCCCGGAAAGGGCAAGCAGGCCATCGGAAACAAAGTCCGGCACCGCCTTTTTTCCTTGAATCTCATAGCTGACTATTCCCCCCGGAATGGAATTAACCAAGTGCTCCATTTTCATCCTGGTGTCTTTCAGCTCTGTTTCCAGATGGACACAGTCATTTGGGTAAATACACAAACCACATGGAACACTGCACAGTGTCCGGTCCGGGCCTTCCGAACGGTTCCGGTACCGCTCCGTCTTCGTCTGAGCCCCGGTCACATCCACAATATACTCAATATGGGCCCGTGTTTCCTCCCAGTCAATCATCTTGCTGCTCACCTGGTAAATCCTCCGGGTAACCGGATCCATATAATTGCACACAGTAAACTCTGAAGAATTCGGTTCCTCATACTGGCAGAAGGGGCATGGACGACAGCGCCCGGCCGCTTCATAGCAGGTTATACCCGGACGGTAATCCTTCTTCAAAAAGAGTTTGCGGGCACGCTCATTGGCATAGAGCAGAACACGGCTTTCCGCCGAACAAACGATGATAGATGCCGGAGCGTTGTTCAATACGGATTCCACTAGTTCTGATGAACTTCCATGAAATGGATTTTGAGACATACACTTATCCTCCTCTCCGGTTCAGTCACCGCTTATTTCCCTGCCTAACCCGGCCCCACAGTTTTAATGATAGATGTAAGCATGGTCCTGATTCACATTTTCCGAACCGTCAATCTTAAACCGGCCCACAAGTTCTTTCAACATTTGCGCCTGCCCGCTGAGTTCTTCGCTTGCTGCTGCTGATTCTTCGGAAGTCGCGGAGTTATTCTGCACCACATAGGAAATCTGATCGATTTCCTGTGTGACCTGTACAATAGAACCCGCCTGATGTTGAGCCGCCTCATCAATTTTATCTACCGTATTCAGAACTTCATTTGTGCTTTCCACGACATTATGCAGGGATTCTGCTGTAATATTAGCGATTTTTCTCCCCTTTTCCACAGCCTGAACCGTACCGTCAATGAGATCCGATGTACGTTTGGCCGCGTCCGTTGATTTCCCGGCCAGCCTGCGGACCTCACCTGCAACCACGGCAAAGCCTTTTCCGGATTCCCCGGCGTGCGCAGCTTCCACAGCGGCATTGAGCGCCAGTATATTGGTCTGAAATGCAATCTCTTCAATCGTATTATTAATGGCCCTGATCTGTTCCGTCTTGGCGCCGATTTCCCCCATTGCCAGGAGCATTTCTTCCATCTGCCGGTTACTGACCGCCACCTGTTCCCCGGCTTTGGCAGTCAGGCGGCGCGCGGCTTCCATATTGGCAGCTGTCTCTCGCACCTGGAATGATATCTCGTTTATGGCAGCCGCAAGTTCCCCAATAGAACCGGCCTGATCCGCAGCTCCCTCTGAAAAGGTCTGGGCGCTGTCAGACACCTGGGCAGACCCGCTGAATACCTGATCGGCAGACAGGTTAATTTCATTAAGTGTATTTGACAGACTTTCTCTGATATTTATGAGCGCATTTTTTATAGAAACATAATCGCCCGTATATTCCGCCCGCGGGGCAACCGTAAAGTCGCCATTACTCATGGCTCCCAGCTGTTGGCCAATATCCTTGATAACCGCTTTCATACTGCCGCTCATCTCCCGGAACATCTCAGCCAACGTCCCCACCTCATCTTTTGAATAATAGTCAATCTCAATATTCAAAGCTCCCGCTGCAAGTTTTTTTGCTGCATCTGTGAGCTGCGAAATCGGCCGGCTGACAGCTCTGGACAGCACGGTGGTAACTCCCATACACAGGACCACCATAACCACCAGCAGAACGATCAGCATCACCGTGGCATTTTCTAACGCTATTCCTGCATCCTCATTAAACTCCAAAGCTTTATCTAATGCAAAATCCACAATTTCCTGAGATGTTTCTATTCCTGATTTCATAGCCGTTCTGAAATCAATATCTGCGCTGTTCTTGGCTTCCTCTATTTTTCCACCGGCAACAAGCCGGTTAATTTCCTTCCCCGCCGCCTCAATTTCGTCCAGGCTTTGGTACATATCCAGAATCAACTGCTGGTCACCAAGAAATCGTTTCTCCACAAGGGCAAGATTTGCTTTGGCCCTGCCGCTGGAGGCTAATACGGAATCAAAATAAGAAGGGTCCTCATACAGCACCATGCCACGTATTTCCCGTCCCATATTTTGTATTTCTTTCTGCAGCATAATACTCTGGGTGGATACAGTAAAAGGGCTTTGATAAAGCCTGTTAACAAGTCCTCCAATGTCATGCAGGCTTACAATTGCAATAATCATCATAGCCGCGGATATTGCCACCATAATTCCCAGCCCCAGGATTAATTTTTTCGACAGCTCCAGATTCTTTAACATTTACTTCATCCTCCCCTGAACCATGCCGTGGCTCTTTCATTCTCACCGATTACCCAGGTATATTCTTTGTTCATATGCCAATTAATTGAATCAAGTATAACAAAGATTGACAAATATATCAATCTTTTAAGACAATTCGTTTTGCCGGAAATTATGTGTGCTGAGTCCGCATGTGACCAGCATATCCCGGGGCGGCGCTTCTGCATCCCGGCCTTGGATTTCAGGCTGCATATAACACCCTGCGTTTTCTCTGTTCCTGTTTACTTCGGACGCCCCTGTTCCAGGGCGGCATTACAGGTTTCATCAATTGCTTTCGCAACCTCTTCCGGGCTTTTTGTCCCTTTGAGCAGATCCTGGATATTGAGATAGAAAACATCCCGGACCCCCTGCCAGTTCAGGTTGTCCAGGCGGACAATGGTAGTCAGGTTGGGGGAATTCTCGCTATAAGCCTTCAGCATCCAAATCTCATCCTCATATTTGTCCATAACCGATTGATTGACCGGCAGGGTCCCCAACGTATATTTCATCAATTCCTCATCTGTATAGATATAGCGGACAAAATCCTTTGCCGCCTGAACTTTTTTTGTATCTCCGTTATCAAACACACAGAAACCATTAGTAGTAGCGACAACGTAGCCTCTGCCGTCCAGGCTGGGAAAATTGACAGGGAACACCTCCATGCCTCGGTCGCGGTAATCCCACAAATTGGTCAGGTTAGACATGCAAATTCCCATTTTCATCATACAGGCTTCCGCCCATCGCCTGAAGCAGTGTCATAATATGGCTGTCTCCCTGACTATTCAGGGCATACATCATAAAAACATAGGTTGTCTCATCGGTAATAGACTCCTTCAAGCCTGCAAACACCGTATTAAAGTCCTCGGTAGACCAGTGGGCGATGGTGTCCTGTTCCGGAATGAATTCATCCAGGCCCGCTTCCTCCATCATCAATGATATCGTCCAGAGGAACAAGCCACCCCTGTTCTGCCCTCCGCCCTCTGGTGTAAACTTAATCGCATTTCCCAGAATATTCATCAAAATTTGTTTGATGCGGATTGGATCGCCTGCAATCCACTTTTGTTTGATTCCTTGTGTATTCACGGTAAAATCAATTTGCTTATGACGTGCCTGGGTCTCCAGAAGCGTTTCGACTTCAGATAAAAGCCCGTTCAAATCTATATTACGGCATATAAGCTCCAATTGCCCGCTTTCAATTTTGGACATATCCAGGGCGTCATTGATGATATCCTTTAAAAAAGCGGTCGAAGCAACTGTTTTTTGCAGGTACTCTGTCAATTTTTCTTTGTCATCCATGTTCTCCTGCATCAGATAACAAAGGCCAGAAATACCGTTAAGGGGGGTTCGTATCTCATGACTCATATTAGCCAGAAAGCTTGTCTTTGTCTGCTCTACGATACGAAGGGTCTTAACCTCATCTATTTTACGATAGATAAAAATCACAACGAATAAACACACAATCCCGATCAACACAAAAAACACAAGGGACTGCATCAACAGACGCTGTACCTGATCGGTCGTAACCTTGTCTGAAAGCTGGACCACAAGATTCCATCCGGAATGATAGTCGTCCTTCAAAGGCTCAATCAGCGTATAAAAGCTCTCACCATCCACGGAAAACCGAAACAGCTGCTGCTCCCCATTCTGTATACCGGATTGGATTCCCTCTCTTGTACAGCCTTCCTGAAGTTGAGTACTTTCTAAAAAATTGAGATAATTGTTGGAAATATTGCTGTCATAGACTGTACTGGAGGTGATGATTTCACCGTTAGACTGCATAACTACGGTCACGCCCATCTGATCAAAACTTTCCAACCGCATCTGTTCAGAGATGGCAGAAATAGGAACCAGGCCAACCATTCCAGCCACAGACTCTTCACCGCATCTGACAGGTTCAGACAAGCGCACGCCATAAACAACATATTCGCCCCAATGTTCCCGGGAGCTTTCGCGGAAAATCCCCGCAAAGGGGGCTTCTGAATTTAAGTAATCATCTTTCCACGCCATATCTTCAAGGCTGGTTTTCAGTGCAGTGTGGGCGTATACGACTCCCTGCTCCGTAACCAGATATAATCTCCGGAATGTTCCGGAAACCACGTTGAGCTTTAAGTCTTCAAACGCCTCGTCCATCGTGTATTCCCTGGCTGCATCCACACGGTTCGTAATTGTTGTAAGTGCAAGCCATTTACTGGACATTTGATTCAGCATATTCTGCCGGTCATGGTCGGCAATCTGCTTCATGAAAGACAGCGTTGTTGCATAAATGACATTACGGACGCTTTTCTGATAAATCCAATAACCCACAGAAAGAAAACAGAGAACAGAAATAATTAATATACTCAGCGGGAGAATCTTCACTTTTTTCTGATTCACAGGTTTATGCTCCTATCCTTAGTAATTTCAAAACATAATAAGCTATCTATTTTTTATTGGCTCTTTCCCCCTATTTGATTATACTCCCGGGCAATATCCTCCAAAGAAAATGGTTTTCCAATATGAGCATCCATTCCGCTGTTCAGGCACCGCTTCCTATCCTCCTCCAATACATTAGCCGTCATAGCTATAATCCGGACTGTCTTTGCATCTGCCCTGGACAACGTCCGGATTTTCTTGGTTGCATCACAACCGTCCATTTCAGGCATCTGCACATCCATGAGAATCAGGTCAAAAAATCCCACTTGGGAAGAATCAAACTGTTTTATAGCTTCCTTGCCATTGCAGGCCGTGCATATATGTGCTCCGGCATTTTCCAACAGCCCCGCAGCAATTTCCAGGTTAATTTCATTGTCTTCCGCAACCAGAATATTCATTCCGTCAAAGCTGGCAAGCTGTTCCCCTGTTTTTTCAGCTATAGCCCCTGACTCTAATTCGTGCAGAAGCCGCTCAACATCCGATTGAAAGGCTGGACAGACAAGCATTCCATCGGCATTTGTCTGATGAACCACCTCATTCAATTCATCCTTGTCATAACCGTTAATCACAATCCGGGGCGCACTTCCCACTGCTGCCTGCCGGATTTCCTCCACAAGCTGAATCATCTCCGATGAAACGTTCCACCAGATAATGCAGAGCGCCAATGGGCAGCCTTTCTTACAGATATCATCCGCCATCAAGACCGCCGTCTCCCTGGAGGAGGCTGTTTTTACGTTAAAGCCATTCTGTCCTAAAAGCCCTGTTAAATATGACCTGATATCAGGATGATGATGAACCACCAGCGCATATTTTCCCATACCAGAACTTTCCGTTGGCCCTGTTACACCTAAACAGCCAAACGGGAGTTCCACCTTAAAGCAGCTCCCGGCTCCAACGGTACTCTCCGCTGAAATTGTACCGCCCATTAATTCTACAAAACGCTTAGTGATAGGAAGGCCAAGGCCGGTACCGCCATATTGGCGCGTTGTACCTGCATTCTCCTGCTCGAATGGCAGAAAAATGCGTTCTATGTTTTCCGAAGATATCCCGCATCCAGTATCACGGACATAAAAAGCAATCCACAGCTTTTTATCTTCCCGTTTCTGTTCCCGCACCTCCAATGTTACGCTGCCGCCTTGTGGACTAAATTTCATGGCATTAGAAAGCAGATTAGTGAGAATCTGATTCAGGCGCAGGGCATCCCCCTCTAATTTTTCCTCAAGATTGCCTGATAGGAGGATATTGTAGGAAATCCCTTTTTGTTTGGATTCATCATAAAAGGTTATCATCAGTGCTTTCAAAAGCACACTAAAGTCAAACGGTTCATGATGCAGCTCAATCTTTCCGCTTTCAATTTTTGACATATCCAGCACATCATTAACCAATGCCCGCAGATGTTTTGCGGACAGGTCAATCTTATCCATACAGTTAAGCACACGCTCCACCTCACCCGCATGCTGCCGGCCCAAAGCAATCATTCCAATGATACCATTGAGTGGTGTACGGATCTCATGGGACATCTGGGACAGAAAATTTCCTTTAGCATAGCTGGCAACTTCCGCCCTTTCTTTCTCCGCCAATAGAAGCTCATGGTTTCTTTTCTCACTTCTTTGGTATAACAAAAAAAAGACCAGAATAATCAGCAGGATGAGTGCAAATACTGCTACAGCCATTGTCAGCAGGAAGTGACTTAAACTGGATACCTGGGAATTAACAGTATCATAAGACATGCTGGTACACAGGTACCAGTCGGTATCCTGGATTGGTGAAAAATAAATATATTCATGCCGTTTGCCAATTTTTAAGGATACCATTCCGGATTTTCCACCTGTAATCTTTTCCCTCATCTCTTCCAGGCTATATTCATCATCAAATTCTGCCTGCTTCTCCAGAGTTG
>ENA-OQJZ01000259-OQJZ01000259.1-human-gut-metagenome-genome-assembly--contig:-NODE-259-length-40012-cov-6.861275_pt1 | contig 40012 bp, 41 predicted proteins | sample MGYA00242618_ERZ504785 | MGnify/ENA primary metagenome ERZ504785 (study PRJEB26092, sample SAMD00036354) | human gut metagenome | host: Homo sapiens | study: EMG produced TPA metagenomics assembly of...
TTTGCCAGTTCTTTCAGGTTTCCGGCAAAGAGGTCGGTGTACATGGTCATGCCGAACATATTGCCCCGCTTGTACCAGTCCGGGTCAGCAGAGCGTGCCTTATCCAGTGTTTTCAGCTCGGCGCTGCGGGCGTTGTAGGCTTGTGCCATCTCACGCTCCAGAACTTCCAGCCCTTCCCGGTTGTGGTACAGCTCCATGAACAGCCATTCCAGCTCGTCCTTATGGCGGGCAAAGCGGGTGGAAAATGCAGTTTGATTCTTCATATCCTTTTATCCTTTTCGTGTAAGATGAAGCTGCACGCTGGGGTAATCGCCAAACAGCTGCGGCAGGACAAGTCCCGCATACAGCAGGGTGCTGCCGCTGAACCGCATCCCCTTGTGAATGCCGTCCTCTACGTCGTGGGCATACCGGGAGCCGAAATAGTCGATGCCATCCAGCTCATACACAGCATCTTCTTCCAGCCCACGGAAGCACAGGTGGATGGGCAAGGGATTTGCCTGCGGATGGGTCACCACCAGATTCAGCAGTGCCTCGCTGCCGTCCTCTGCGGCAAACTGCCATGCCGTGAAATATGCGTTTTCTGCCGGGTCGGTCAGCCGGTAATAATCGCCGGTGCGGATCAGGTCGTTCAGCCGCTTGAACCGCTTGATCTGGTTTTTCACTGCGGTGCACTCGGTGCGCTTCAGTTTGCCCAGATCCAGCTCGTAGCCAAAGGTGCCGCTCATCGCCACCACAGCACGGGTGTCGATGGGGGTCGTGCGGCCGGTCTGGTGGTTGGGGCAGGCAGAAACATGGGCACCCATGGTGCAGACCGGATAGCCAAAGGAGGTGCCGTGCTGGATCGTCAACCGTTCAATGGCATCGGTATCATCACTGCACCAGATCTGGGGATAGTAGCACAGCATTCCGGCATCAAAGCGTCCGCCGCCGCCTGCACAGCCCTCGAACAGCACCTCCGGGAAGCCCTGCGTCAGCCGCTCTGCCAGCGCATAAACGCCAAGCATATAGCGGTGCATGATCTCTCCCTGCTGCTCGGCAGGGAAGGTACGGCTGTACACATCGCTCATGCTGCGGTTCATATCCCACTTGATATACTCGATGTGATGCTCCCGCAGCAGCTTGCCGATGGCTTCTGCCAGATAGTCCACCACCTCCGGGCGGGAGAGATCCAGCACCAGCTGGTTGCGCCCCATGGCGGGCTTGCGTCCGGGCAGGGTCAGCGCCCAGTCCGGGTGGGTGCGGTACAGCCGGGAGTTCTCGTTGACCATTTCCGGCTCGAACCACAGGCCGAATTTCATGCCCAGCGCATGGATTTGCTCGATCAGCGGGTCCAGTCCGCCGGGCAGTTTTTCGCAGTTCACGGTCCAGTCGCCCAGACCCTGATTGTCGTCATTCCGGGTGCCAAACCAGCCATCGTCCAGCACCATCATCTCCACGCCGAGAGAGGCCGCTTTTTCAGCGATCTTTACGATCTTTTCGGTGTTGAAATCAAAATAGGTGGCCTCCCAGTTGTTGATCAGCACCGGGCGGCGTTTGTCCTTCCATGGGCCGCGGCAGATGTTGCGCCGCAAAAAGCGGTGGTACTGCTGGGAAAGCGGGGTCAGACCCTCTGCCGCAAAGGAAAGGATCACCTCCGGGGTGTCAAAGGTCTCGCCCGGCTTCAGGTTCCACGCAAAGCGTTCCTCCTGAATGCCGCTCACTACCCGGACAAGCCCGGTCTGAGAGCGTTCCACGTCCATCTGGTAGCTGCCGGAATAGACCATCATCACCCCGTAGCAGGCACCGCTGGTTTCCGTTGCATCCTGCTGGCAGAGGATCAGGAAGGGATTATTGTGGTGGCTGGAGCTGCCCCGCACCGAAGAAATGGTCTGGATATTGGTGCCCACAGCTTCCCGCTCCAGCTGCCGTTCCATGGCGTGTCTGCCGTGGAAATGCAGCAGATCCCATCTGCCAAAGGGCAGATCCAGACAGGCAGATGCCGCCTTATCCAGCCGCAGCGTGGCATCGCCGTGGTTTGTCAGCCGCGCCGCGCGGGTGATGACATCCTGCTGTGCAAACACGCCGTACAGCAGCTCCAGCGTCAGACCGGTGGCTTCGTCCTGCATTCGGACGATCAGGGTCTCGGCATCGTTTTCCTCTGCATGGGCACAGGGCAGACCGGTCAGCTGATATTTGCCCGCCTCCACCGTGTGGCTCACATAGGTAAAGTCTGCGCCAAAGGCACCACGGCTGTCAGCCACCGTCAGGCAGGACAGACGGAAATCGCCCACGTTGCAGCCGGTATACTCCTGCGGGAGCAGATCCGGGGAAATGCCCCGGTGGGTGCGGTAAGCGTAGTAATCCGGCGAGAATCCCCGGTCTGTGCGGGGATACAGCTGCATCAGGTCCCCGGTGCCGATGGTTTTGCCGTAGTACAGATGCAGCAGATGCCCCAGCGCATCCACCTTCATGTGGTAGCTGGTATGGGCGGTCTCTAATACAAAAATGCGGGAGTCAGAATCAAATCGAATGCTCATTGGTTCAACACCTCAAAGAATTATTTCCAACAAAAATGCCGACAGGCAGGCGGTCGTATTGGAACGGCTACCCGCCTGTCGGCTATGATGAAGGAGAAATGTGAATTGCTTATTTACCGCCGGTCATGGCAATGCCCTGAATAAACTGCTTCTGGAAGATCAGGTACAGGATCACCATGGGGATCATGGCCAGCAGGCTGCCTGCCATCAGCACCGGGAAGTTGGTGGTGTACTGACCGTTCAGGGTGGAAAGGCCGGCAGACAGGGTCATCATGTTCAGATCGGTGTTGCAGATCAGCGGCCACATCAGGTCGGCATAAGCGAACACCGCCGTAAAGATGGCCAGTGCCGCCATGCTGGGGCCGGTCAGCGGCAGCATGACCTTGACGAAGGTCTGCCACTTGTTGCAGCCGTCCAGATACGCTGCCTCTGCGATCTCGTTGGGGATGCCCAGATACGCCTGCCGCAAAAAGAAGGTGCCGAAGGCGCTGACCAGACCCGGGAACACCAGTGCGAAGATGGAGTTGGTGGCCCCCATCTTTGCCAGCATCTGGTACTGCGGAATAATGAAGATCTGGCTCGGCAGCATCATCTGGATCAGCACCAGACCGAACAGCAGCTTTTTGCAGGGAAATTCCAGCTTGGCAAAGGCATAGCCTGCCATGGAGCTGAACACCACCGCAAAGATCACACGGAGCAGGATCAGCAGACCCGTATTGACGTAGAGGTTGGTAAAGGGCAGGCTCTGCAATGCCTTGACAAAGCTGTCCAGATTCCAATGGGAGGGCAGGATCTGCGGCGGGATCGCCATAGACTCGGCCTGTGTCTTGAAGCTGGTGAGCACCATCCATACAAAGGGGAAGATCATGCTGATGCTGCCGAGGATCAAGACCAGATAGGTAAAGAACGTTACGACATTCTTTCTGGTTTTCAGACTGGCATTCATAGTTTACACCTCGTAATTGACCCACTTCTTCTGACCGATGAACTGCACCAGGGTGACCAGACCGATCAGCAGCACGGTCCACACCACAATGGCCGATGCGTAGCCCTTATTGCCGGCAACAAAGCTCTCGCGGTAGAACAGGTACATCAGGCTCTGTGCGCTGGTCAGCGCAGGGTTCGTCTGCTCCACCATCATGTAGATCAGATCGTAGACCTTCAGGGAAGCCATCAGGCGCATGATGAGCACCACAAACAGGGTGGGCGACACCATGGGCAGCGTAATGCTGAAGAACTGGCGGATCTTGGATGCACCGTCCAGCTCAGCGGCTTCGTACAGGGACTGGGAAATGTTCTGGATGCCGGACAGCAGCAGCACGGCATCGTAGCCGATGGAGCTCCAGATGGAAACGATGGCACAGGTGACCAGAACGATCTTGGGGTCGGTCAGCCAGCGGATGTTCGTGCCAAGGACCTGATTCAGAATGCCATACTCCGCATTGAAGATCCACTTCCAGACCATTGCAACCGCAGCAGGAGCCACCACCATGGGCAGGAAGAAGATGGCGCGGAAGGCGGTCTTGCCCTTGATCTTTGCGTTCAGCAGCACTGCCACGATCAGCGCCAGAAAAACGCCCACCGGCACAGTGAGGATGCAGAAGTAGATGGAGTTCCAGTTTGCCTTCCAGAATTCCGCATTGCGGAACATTTCAAGGTAGTTTTCCAGACCGCAGAACTGATAGGCTCCAAAGGCTTTCGTCTTGGAAAAACTCATGTAGATGGTCTGGAAAAACGGAATGATATTCAGGATCATCAGACCGAGGATGGTGGGAGCTATCATCAAAAGTCCCCAGAAACGTCCATCACGGCCCAGTTTGGATGTACTTTTCATTTGGTTCCTCCCAAGCTGCATTTTCAGCCCGCGCTCGCCTGATCCACAATGTCCTGCATCTTCTGCAGACCGGTGTCGATATCCTCGGTACCTGCATAGATCTTCAGCAGCTCATCATTGACCTTGCTCTTCCACTCCGGGCGAGAGGCGTTGTTGACGCTCTGGATGCTGTACTCAAACATCTCAATGAAGCACTGGATATTGATGGGATACTCTGCAAAGCAGCCTGCCCAGGTATCCTCCAGACCCTGATAAGCAGGGATGGCTGCACCGCTTTCGCCCTGAATGCGCTGCCCCTCCTCGCTGCCGAAGAACTTCAGGATATCCTTCACGGTATCCAGATTCTTGTTGCTGGCAGCAGTAGCGTAGCACAGACCGTTGGAGATGGTCGCACGACCGTCTCCGCTTTCCGGGTCGGGGCACTTGGGCAGAACAGCCACATCCCACTTGCCCACCATTTCGGGGTAGTTCTGCAGCTCGGCAAGGATGTTCCAGTCGCCTTCCAGGAACATTGCGCCCTTCTCGGAGAAGAATGCCGTGCCGGGAGCGGTCTCGGCAAAGTAGGTCTGGTCCGGGCACCAGTCGTTCTGCTGGAGACCGATGTAGAACTTCATTGCCTTTTCGGTGGCAGGCTGGGTAAAGCCCGCCTTGGTCTTGTCCTCGTTCAGGATGTAGCCGCCGGCCTGATACACAAAGTTCCAGTAGCCAAGCTGGTCGTCGGCGTATGCCATATAGCCATACTTGCCGGTGGCAGCGTAGATCTTCTCGGATGCGCTGACCAGATCGTCCCAAGTCCAGTTCTCGTCCGGGTAAGCAACACCGGCAGCATCGAACATCTCCTTGTTATACACCAGACCAACCGTGTCCTTGTCCTTGGGGACTGCATACAGGGTACCGTTGGAGCCCATGGCGTTGGACAGCGAGATCTCCGAGAACTTGTCCTTTTCCACAATATCGGAGCAATCTGCCAGCATTCCATTGTCAGCGTACTTCAGAATTTCATTGGTGTGCATCCAGAAAATATCCGGCATCTGGTTGCTGGTGGCTGCTGCCTCCAGCTTTGTCCAGTATTCGTTCCAGCTGGTGACCTGCACCTCAATGCTGACCTCCGGGTGCTGCTGGGTGTAGGCCGCACACATAGCCTCCATGCCTTCCTTCTGTGCAACGTCCCAGATCTGGAAGGTCAGTGCCTTCTTGCCGCCGGAAGAACCGCTGCCGCTGCTGCCGCCGCAGGCTGCCAGCATGGATGCGGCGCTCATTGCTGCCATTGCCTTTACGAATTGTCTGCGAGAGATCTTCATTTTTGTTCTCCTCCAAAGTCATTATTCCGTAGTGTGATCTTCGTATGGTGTTGCACCGGCCGGGTCGATTTTTCCTGCTTTTGTCAGCTCTTACAAAAGCAGCGAGAAAATTTTGTGCATCATCACATTGCACAGTTTCTTTTCTCTTGTTGTGCCATTATTATACTATCTGCCAGTGGTTTCGTAAATGCAAAAATGCGACTTGTTATATCTCAATTTGAAGGAATACTGCAAATTATGTTGAAGTCATCACGCATTTTGGTATATAATAAGAAAAAGCGGACGGGAGGCATCTTGTATGCAAGAATGTACAAAAAGAAACGTATCAACGGAAACAAAATGCAGGTTCCATGTGTTTCAGGATGAGCGATTCGTCGATCTCAACTTATACCAATATGGCTGGGAGCAGACAGAGCCTCTACACTCCTATGGTCCCTATGCCCGCAACCACTATCTGTTCCACTATGTCATCTCCGGCAAAGGGCTTCTGCTTGCAAACGAGCAGGAATACACCATCGAGGGCGGGCATGGTTTTCTGATTGCTCCCGGTCAGGTCACCACCTACCGTGCCGATGAACAGGAGCCGTGGGAATACACATGGATCGAGTTTGACGGTCTGCGTGCCCACGAAGCCCTGAACCTTGCAGGCATCAGCGGACAGAACCCTGTGTACTCGCCTGCAAGCGCCAAAGCCGGGCAGCTGTTGCAGGAGCAGATGCTCTTCCTTGTAAATCACAGTCAGGACAGCCCCATGCGCCAGATCGGCTACGGCTTTCTGTTTCTGGATCAACTTGTACAGTCCTCTGCCTCCCATCAGGCACAAAGTCCCCGCCGCCTGCGGGACTTCTACATGAAAGAGGCTCTGTCCTTCATAGAGCAGCATTACAGCGAGGACATTTCCATCGAGGATATCTCCTCCTTCTGCGGACTGAACCGCAGCTATTTCAGCAAGGTGTTCCGGGATACCATGGGCGAAAGCCCGCAGGGGTTCCTGCTGCACTACCGCATGGCACGGGCGGCACAGCTGCTGACCGAAAGCCGCCTGCCCATCAGCACCATCAGCACCATGGTCAGCTATCCCAATCAGCTTCACTTTTCCCGTGCGTTCAAAAATGTATATGGCATCAGTCCACGGGACTATCGTGCAAAGCATCTTGCACTATAAAAATCGGTCTCATTCTCCGCTATACGCCTTTCGTTTTTCCGACATATAAAAACGCCCCATTTGTCAGACCGAATACCGTCGGACAAATGGGGTGTTGTTCATTCAGGGGCGCACCCTGTTTTTTTATTTTGCCTTTAATCTTCTAACCAATGGCTCCCGGTTATGGTTTTCAAGTATTTCTCCGAGTCGCCATTCAAAATCAAGTCCGCATAGCCCAGCGGGTCATTGTAGATGAGATAATCCAACTCTGACCTCTGCGCCATGGTCACATCCAGTGCATCCTCGACCCCGGTGCAGTCGATGGAGATCATTCTCCCATCCCGGAGCAGCAGCTCCACGCAGCCGGTATCCATATTGAAATGGCAGGTTCTTGCATCGTACTTCATGTTTGTGTCCTTTCCGCCTTACGGCACTCTTACAGTGGTCTGTCGTGCTTTCTTATGATAAGGTCTGGGACGTTTTTCGATGGAAGCAAGAGATTCGTTCTGTTTTCCGAAGAATACAAAAAATCCGAACCCCTCTCCTATCGGAAAAAAGTTCGGATTTTGTTGTTGTGGTGCACCTCCAGGGACTCGAACCCTGGGCCCACTGATTAAGAGAGCAAGCCGCCGGTTCGTCTCAAAAGATGGAAGTTTCGAGTCATCGTCATTTTTGAACAAGGCAACGTGATTTTTCACCTGGTAATTTCTGCACCCTTTGTCGGATTTTGCAGCGAAAAGCACCCTCTGCACGGTTTGAAACCGTGCAAAAACCGTGCAGAAACCGTGCACTTACTCTCCGACAAACAAAATCGCCCTATCCCCCACCGACTTGACGGCATTGGTTTGAGTGACCGCACCGCAAAATCAGGCTCTTTACTTGCGAAAAACAGCCGATTGCCTGTGGAGCTTTCAGGGCAGACACCCGAACAGGAAGCCCTGTTTATCGTTCTTCTGCACTTTTCAGCGCACTTTTGCGGTATTGCAGGGGGCTCTGCCCGGTGGCTTTTGCAAAGCGGGTAGAAAAATTGCTGGCATCTCCAAAGCCTGCCTCCTGTGCAATTTCGCTGACGCTGTGGTCGGTGAGAACAAGAAGTTCCTTTGCCTGTGTGATGCGGAAGTTGACCAGATAATTATACGGTGTCGTGCCCATATACCGCCGGAACAGGCGCAGAAAATAGCTTTTGCTCATGTGCGCTTCTGCCAGCAGGTCGGCAAGGCAAAGTTCCTGCTGGTAATTTTTGCGCAGGGTCTCCGCCGCCTGCAAAATGACCTGCCGTGCGCTGGTGGCTTCGGCCTGTGCAAGGATGCCCCGGGCGCACAGGGCCAGCATCTCGTGGAGCGCCAAGCCGGTGGTCACCATGCTGTCCACGGTGCTGCGCTCCATCTGCGCTAAAAGCGTCTCAAAATATTCCTGCATCTTGACCCCGGTGAGCTGCACCGGGGTCAGTTTTTTGCCCGGCAGCAGCAGCGGCTCCATAGCGGCGACCCCTGCGCCGTCCAGATGCACCCAGTAATGATGCCAGCAGCTTTGCCCCGGGGCGGTACAGTAGCTCTGCGGCGTGCGGCAATTCAGCAGCAGCGCCTGCCCGGTGCTGAGTACCACATGGCTTTCCCCCTGCTCGATCAGCCCTGCACCCCGGAGGGTGTAAAACAGAAGGCAGCTTTCTTTATCGGTGCGGGCGGTGGAAAAGTGCTGTTGGGCGTAAAACACCCCTGCCTCAGTGCAGTAATAGGGCTGTGCTAGCTCTGCTTCGCTGGGGGTGGTGCGCTTCCAAACGCTTTCCGGGGTCACATCCATGTTGTAGGTCAGCATTTTCCGATCCCTCTCTTTCTGTGTTCAGTATAGCGCACCAGCCTTTACCGTGCAAGAGTAGACTTTTCACAAAAAATGCGTCACCTTTGCGGATGGAATCGGCGGCATCATAGGGCTATACTGGTAGCAGTCAAAGCCACACAGGAGGCGCATTATGCACAAAAACTATCTTGCCATCGACATTGGCGCATCCAGCGGGCGGCACATTGTGGGATGGATGGAGAACGGCGTTCTCCGCACCGAAGAAGTGTACCGTTTTCCCAATAGCGTCCGGCGGGTGGACGGTCATCTGGAATGGGACATCCACAGCCTGTTCGTCCACGTAAAGCAGGGCATCCGGGAAGCCTTTGCTAAGCACCCAGAAATTGAGAGCCTTTCCATCGACACATGGGCGGTGGACTATGTGCTGCTGAAAGACGGCAAGCCCCTCTCCCCGGTCTACGCCTACCGCGACAATCGGACGCAGGCAGTGCTGAATGAGGTGCACAGCATTCTGCCGTTTGAAACGCTTTATGCACGCACCGGCATCCAGTTCCAGCCCTTCAACAGCATTTATCAGCTGTACGCCGACAAAAAAGCCGGTCGGCTGGCACAGGCCGAGGACTTTTTGATGATCCCGGAATATCTGCTGTGGAAGCTCTGCGGCGTAAAGGCGCGGGAGTACACCAACGCCACCTCCACCGGGCTTGTGAACGCCCAGACCAAGGAGTACGACCCGGAAATATTGCAGGCTCTGGGCTTGCCGGAGGCGATGTTCCCCAAGCTCACCGCACCCGGCACGGTGCTGGGGTCCCTGCTGCCCGACATCGCCGCCGAGGTGGGCGGGCAGACCAAGGTGGTGCTGTGCGCCACCCACGACACCGCCAGTGCCGTGGAGGGCATTCCCATGGAACAGGGGGATGCGCCGTTCCTCTCCTCCGGCACATGGAGCTTGCTGGGGGTCAAGCTGGCAACGCCCATCACCAGCCCGGAGAGCCGCCGTGCAAACTTTACCAACGAGGGCGGCGTGGGGTACATCCGCTACCTGAAAAACATCATGGGTCTGTGGATCATCCAGTGCGTGCAAAAGCAGTTGGGCATCTCCTTTGCCCAGATGGTAGAGCTGGCAAAAACCAGCACCTACACCCGCATTTTTGATGTGAATGCAGCCCGGTTCTCTGCCCCGCAGGATATGCGTGCAGAGATCAGAGCCGCCCTTGCCGAGACCGGCGAAGCCCCGGCCACGGATGCCGACCTCATCAACAGCGTCTATCATTCGCTGGCGTACTGCTACGGGGAAGCATTCCGGGAGCTGGAAGCCCTCACCGGGCAGCACTGGGACAAGCTCTACATCGCAGGCGGCGGCGCGAAGAATGCCACCCTGAACGAACTGACCGCCCACTATACCGGAAAACAGGTGGTGGCGCTGCCCATTGAGGCCACCGCCATCGGCAATTTGAAGATTCAGATGAGCATTCCTGAAGGAGGAACTTTATGAGCTACGCAGAAGCAAAAGCCCGCTACGCCGCCATTGGCGTGGACACCGAAGCAGCCATTGCCCGGTTAAAGACCGTGCCTATCTCCCTGCACTGCTGGCAGGGCGATGATGTCCGGGGCTTTGATACCGACCCCACCAAGCCCCTGACTGGCGGTATCCAGACCACCGGCAACTACCCCGGCCGCGCCCGCACCACGGAGGAACTGATGGCAGACATAGACAAGGTGCTGTCCCTCTGCCCCGGCACCAAAAAAATCAACCTCCATGCCTCCTATGCCATTTTTGACGAGGAAAACCCGTGGGTAGACCGGGACAAGCTGGAGCCCAAGCACTTCAAAAAATGGGTGGATTTCTGCAAGGCAAGAGGGCTGGGCGCAGACTTCAACCCCACCTTTTTCTCCCACCCCAAGTGCGACCCGCTGACCCTTGCCAGCCCCAACGAGGAGACCCGGAAATTCTGGGTGGAACACGGCAAAGCCTGCATCCGCATCAGCCAGTATCTGGCCGAGGAACTGGGGCAGCCCTGCACCATGAACATCTGGACGGGCGACGGCTTTAAGGATGTACCGGCCGACCGCAAAGGTCCTCGCGACCGCTACAAGGCCAGCATCGACGAGATTTTGAGCGAGCCTTACGACTTCAAGCTGGTAAAGCCCTGCATCGAGAGCAAGGTGTTCGGCATCGGTGTGGAGGCGTACACCGTTGGCAGTGCCGAGTTTGCCCTGAGCTACGCCGCCTTCAACCGGGAAAAGTGCATTCCGCTGATGGATAACGGTCACTACCACCCCACAGAGGTGGTCAGCGATAAGATCCCTGCCCTGCTTACCTTCTTCCCGGAGATCGCGCTCCACATCACCCGCCCCATCCGCTGGGACTCTGACCACGTGGTGCTGTTCGACGATGAAACGAAGGAGATCTGCAAGGAGATCGTCCGCTGCGGCGGTCTGGATGGTCGGGTGAACATTGCACTGGATTACTTTGATGCTTCCATCAACCGCATTTCCGCATGGACGGTGGGCTTCCGCAACGTGGAAAAGGCGCTGCTGTCTGCCCTGTGCACCCCGCACACGGCGCTGAAAGAGCTGCAGGACACCAATCAGTTCACCGAGCTGATGGTGCGGCAGGAGGAGCTGAAGACCCTGCCCCTTGGGGAGGTCTGGGACGAATACTGCCGCCGGAACGGTGTGCCGGTGGACGGTGCATGGTTTGAGGAAGTAAAGAAATACGAGCAGAACGTGCTGAGCAAGCGCATTTGAAAACAGAGAGGTGTTTGAAGATGGGTATTCTGGATATTGATATCGTCAAAGGTTTTATGCGGATGTGCAACGATGGCTGGCTGCAGGGCTGGCACGAGCGCAACGGCGGCAACCTGACCTACCGCATGAAGGAGGAGGAAGTGGCACAGTGCCGCCCCTTCTTTGATCCGCAGCCCCGGGAGTGGGTGAACATGGGGGTGCAGGCAGACAATCTGGCTGGCGAGTATTTCATCACCACCGGTTCGGGCAAATTCTTCCGCAACGTGGAGCCGGACCCTGTCCACAGCATCGGCATTGTGGAGATCAACGACAAGGGCGACAGCTGGCGCATCGTCTGGGGCTTGGAGGGCGGCGCAAAGCCTACCAGCGAGTTCCCCAGCCACTTTATGAACCACAGCGTCCGCAAGGCTGCCACCAATGGCGCAAACCGCGTCATCTACCACTGCCACGCCACCAACGTGATTGCCCTGACCTACATCCTGCCCCTGACCGACCGGGACTTCACCCGTGCCCTGTGGCAGAGCGCCACCGAGTGCCCGGTGGTGTTCCCGGAGGGTGTGGGCATCTGCCCCTGGATGGTGCCCGGCGGGGCGGACATTGCCATGGCCACCAGTAAGCTGATGAAGCACTATCAGGCAGCCGTCTGGGCACAGCACGGTCTGTTTGCCTCCGGTCCGGACTTTGACATCACCTTTGGTCTTGCCCACACCATCGAAAAGAGTGCTGAGATCTACGTCAAGGTGCTCTCCATGGGCGGCGGCATCATCCGGCAGACCATCACCGACGATGACCTGCGCGCCATTGCCCACGACTTTGGCGTGACCCTGAACGAGAAGTTCCTTAACTGAGCCCTTCTCCCCCTATTTTTCTTCATCCTAGCAGAACAGGCATCCTGTCCGATACCGCCAAATGGTATCGCAGGATGCCTGTTCTGCTTTATGTTTCCCGGAATTCCATGGGCGTTTTTCCGGTGACCTGCTGAAAGACTGCGCTGAAATAATTGCGGGTGGCAAAGCCAAGCTGCTCGGAAATTTCCCGGACGCTGAGCGTTGTGCTTTTCAGCAGAACCTTCGCGCGTTCGACCTTTGCAAACTTCACATAGTTCGTAACGCTCAGACCCGTTTCTTCCTTGAATTTATGGGTGAGGTAGTATTCCGTGTAGCCCACCAGAGCGGCAAGATCTTCCGCCACGATCTTTTTGTCCAGATTCATCTCGATATGATCCACACATTTCTGGATCTGCATACTGAGGTTAGGGTTCGTCCGGTGTTTGTGGACACGTCGGATGAAATCATCGTACATCATCATTGCAAGCGGGTTCAGTTCATCCAACGATTTTGCGGATTCTGCCGCCTGAATGTAGCTGTCCCCAAGCGAGTACGCCTCCTCCGGAGAAAGGCCGCCCTCAATGGCGGCACGGCACACCAGCGAGGTGAATACGATGATGGAAGTCTTGCTCTGGCGCAGAACATCGCTGCTCTGCACCGGCACACCTGCGCTCATGCTCATACTGTTGGAAAGCGCCTGCTTGTAATTCAGGTCTCCGGTGCGGACCATTTGCAGCATTCCCTGCTCCGCCATCCAGATCTTATGGCGGTCATGGGGAATGGCATCACTTTTCAGCCGTTCGTCCTGTGCTGCACTGCTGTTCACACTGCTCAACTCCAGCCGCTGTCCGGTCAGGCAGTAGTGCATCATCAGCAGATAGCGGTTCATAATGGTGTTTTGCAGGGTAGGAACTTTTTCAAGGGCTTTGTAAAGCTGGATCGTCCATGCCACACTGATCTCCAGCTTGCTGTAATATTTCAGCCCTTCCTCGATCCCGCGCATTGTCACATCCTGATAGAACACCGGCCCGATGACACAGACACGCTTCAGTTTTCCCTCTTCCTTTTCAAAGGCTGCGCCCCACAAAAGACCCAATGCCGTCCCCAAGGTAACAGGTACGTCGTCCCGATCCCCATGCTCCAGCATCCGCTGTTTACAGCCGAACAGTTCAAATGCACTGGCAAGAAATGCCTCGTCCGGGCAGTTGCTCCGCAAGAGCTTCCCCTGTGCATCATAGCACCATGTATATACATTTCCGCCGCACTGGACAAGCTCGGAAAACAGCATCATATTCTGGAGAACATCCATGCGTAATCCCTCCGGCTCATTGATGGAAACAGTATATCATACTTCTGCCGTTTTTTCTACCGATGCCCGGAGCCAGTGCAGCAGAATGCCTGCGGAGATGACCGCAGCGCCCACGTCTGCCATCAGGTGCGCCGCTGCAATGCCCTGCACCCCGCAAAGCGCATTCATCAGGTACAGCAGCGGGATCAGCAGCAGCCCCTGCCGCAAAAGAGAGAGCACCACCGCACCACTTGCCCTGCCTACGGATTGCAGCAGGCTGGTTGCCAGATAGGTCAGACCGATCACCGGGCTGCCCAGCACCAGATAGACCACCAACTGCGTCCCCAGACGGAACGCCCCTTCTTCCTTGATGAACATCCCGATCAAGGCATTGCGTCCGGCAAAGCTGGCTGCCCCGGCAAGCACACCAAAAACAACGGTCAGGAGGATCAGATCTTTCAAAAGCTGCTTCAGGCGCTTTATGTCACCTGCGCCGTAGCTGTACGCCAGAAGCGGCTGGCACCCCATGCAGATCGCCATGGCGATCATACTGATGATCATGGTCGTCTTGCCCGCTGCCGCCATGGCTGCGACCGCCGCCGTGCCGTGGGTCACCAGCAGCCGGTTGCTGAAGGAGGAGGCAAACCCTGCCAGCAGGCTGCTGATCCCGTTGGGCAGACCAATGGCCAGCATCTCACCCAGCATCTGCGGCTTTTTCAGGGCAGGACGGAAATCAACGGTCAGCACCGTGCCGTGTTTGACGATGTAGCGCAGATAGCAGCCCGTCGCCACAAGATTGCCCAGCACACTGGCAGCAGCCGCACCGCTGACGCCGAAGTTCAGCACCAGAATGAACAGCGGGTCAAAAATGCAGTTGACCAGCGTGCCCAGAAGATTGCCGATCAGGCCTTCTTTTACTGCGCCCTCTGCACGCACCAGCATCGCCATGCTGTTGGACAGGATAAAAAGCGGCGCACCCAGTGCAAGGACCTGAAGATACCGCTCTGCATAGGGAAAAAATTCTGCATTTGAGCCCAGCACCCCCAGAAGCGGCACTCTGCTCACCAGCAGACCGATGCTGACCAGAACGCCCAGAAAAAAGCTGCTCCAGAAGCAGAGCGAGGAGCAGGTCTTGCCCTGCTCGATCTCGCCTGCGCCAAAGCAGCGTGCAATGATGGCGCTGCTGCCTGCGCCAAGCATGGTCGCCACTGCCGCAAGGATCGAAAACACCGGTCCCACAACGGAGACCGCCGCCACCTGTGCGGTATCACCCAGACAGCCCACAAAAAACATATCCGCCATGTTGTACAGCACCATGACAAGGATAATGATAATGGAGGGCACCGCCATGGAAATGATGGATTTCCAGACAGAGCCGGTACGGAAAAGTGCTTCGTTTTTCATGGTCTCCTCCCAAAAATCAACCGCACGCAGGCAGAACGAAAGCCCCTGTCAAAGAGGCTTTCCGAGCTGCTTCGGTCACAGGTTGTCCAGCGCATCCAGCAGTGCTTTCAGCGCCGTTTCCGGCAGCCCAAGCATAGGGCCGATCTTACCAAATGTCATGCCGTAGGCAGCTTTTGCCTGCTGGTTGTCGGCAAAACCGGGCAGGTACTGCTCCACGATGGCTTTTGCGGCCTCGTTTTCCATCAGTGCTGCAATCGTGCTCTGGCTGTTCAGCTTGCCGCCGGTCAAAATTTCCGGGTGCTTCCAGCTGCTGATGCTCTGGTGTCCGGCAGACAGTGCGCCGTCCACCGGGATGGCTGCACCGGTGATGTACCGTGCCAGACCGCTGGCAAGGAAAAGTGCCAATGCAGCGCACTCCTCCGGGTCGCCCATCCGCTTTGCCGGGCAGTCGGCTGCAAAGAAGTCCATGGCCGCAGCCGGTGCATCCCCGAAAATGCTGGTTCTGGTGTAGCCGGGACAGATGGCGTTGACGGTAATGCCGTATTCTGCGTAATCCAGCGCCGCTGCGCGGGTCATGCCGACCACGCCGAACTTGGTGGCACTGTACAGCGCCTGTCCACGCTGGGGCACAAGACCCGCCACCGATGCCACATTGATGAGGAATCCGCCTTCGCTGTGGCTCTTGAGGATTGCCTCTGCGCCGTACTTCATCCCGGCAAAGACACCCTCGCTGTTCAGGGAGAAGATCTTCTCGTAATCCTCTACCTCATACTCATGCAGCGGTGTGCCGCCCATGCCGATGCCTGCGTTGCTGACAACGCCATCCAGCTTGCCGTAGTGCGTCACCGTCTTATCCACCAGTTCTTTGATGGCAGAAGCCTTGCTGCAATCGGTCTGGATAAAGATGGCATCGCCGCCCTTGGCGCAGATGCCGTCTGCCACAGCCCGCCCCTGCTCTGCACTGCGGGCTGCACAGACCACCTTCATGCCGTTTTCGCCAAAGCACTCGGCAATGGCCCGGCCGATGCCACGGCTTGCGCCGGTGACGATGGCCACTTTGCCTTTGACGCTGTTAAAATCCATCCTATATACTCTCCTTTTTCTCAGATCATATGATTCAGCGTATTCACGGACAAGATTTTCAACTTGTAGTTGCTTATCCATCTTCATGGTGCTATAATAACACTGCGCCGCAGGGGCCGCAATCAGCAGTTTCCGGCGTATCCGGTGTTTAAGCAACGAATCACGTTCAAAGCGTTGGTTAAGCACCATTTATGAAATCAATTGATGGAGGAATTCTATGGATATCCGGGTCAAAAAAACGAAGCGTGCCATTCAGAAAGCGTTTGTTGCCCTGCTGCGGGAGAAGCCGATCGAAAAGATCACGGTCAAAGAAATTGCCGAACGGGCCGAGATCAACAAAACGACCTTTTATTCCCACTATGAAACGCTGGATGCCCTCACCGCCGAAATGGAGCGGCAAACGGTCCAGCTCGTCTGCGACAATATGGGCGGCGCACAGCAGCTGCTGGATACGCCGGAGGCTTTTGTGCGGGAGATGTTTGCTAATCTCCAGCAGGCGACCGATTATCTCGGTGTGGTTCCTGCATCAGCGATGAACCGCTTTACACAGCATTTGCGGGATGCCGTTCTGGAACAGATCAAAAGTGATAACATCGAGCCTTCTCAATATGAAAATGTCGGTGCGATCCTGATTTTTGTAATGAACGGTCTTTCCGGGCTTCTGAACACCGACGCAAAACTGGCACAGAAACAAATTGATGTAATCGCCGCCGTGGTTGCGGATGGTGTCCGTTCCATTCCATTCTCCTGCTGAAAAAAGCCGTGCATGTTATCGAAAACGATAGCTCTGCGCGGCTTTTCTGGTTCAAAATTACTTTTTTGCTTTTTTGATGAACAGGGCTTCATCCGTTTCGGTCAAGGCATACCTTGTTCATGTCCAAAGCCGCTCTCAAGCTCCGCAATACTCCCCCAGCACCCCAAGGCTGGGCTTTGCTGTCCGTTCCATCGTTTCGCGGTTCACTGCGATCAGTCCAAACTGCATGGCATAGCCCTTCTGCCACTCAAAGTTGTCCATCAGGCTCCAATGGAAGTATCCCTTCACCGGGATGCCGTCGGCGATGCAGTGCTGCACGCCATCCAGCGCCTGCCGGATAAACGCCACACGGCGGGTATCATCGGCGGTGGCAATGCCGTTTTCGGTCACGATCAGGTCACCCTTGAATTCCTCTGCCACCTTGCGAATGACGTGTTCCAGTGCCTGCGGATAGACCTCGTAGTCCATCTGGGTCAGTTCTGCGCCCTCCGGTGCCGGCAGCTGCCCCTGCGGGCCATAAAGGGTGCGGGTATAGTTCTGCACACCCAGAAAATCATCATCTTTGATATAAGGCAGATAATGGGTGAACTCCTCCTGCCATGCGGCCTCGGCAAAGGCTTCGCCGCCGGGCTGTGCCTGCAAGTCGTGCAGCGAGAGGGTCAGGCCCACCTTGACCTGCGGGCAGATGGCTTTGATGGCATCTCGTGCGGCTGCATGGGCACGCATCACCAGCAGATCACCTTCCGGGGTGCGCTCGCTGACAAAGATCTGCGGCTGGGGTGTGCCGAACGCCTGTGCATTCTCCATGGCGGCATACTTCATGTTTTCCATCATCTTCTGGAAGTTCATGCCCACCTGCACCGTGCCCTCGGCAGACTTTCCGGTCGATGCGGCATTTTGGGCAGCCCGTTCTGCCATCAGACGGAACCGCTTGGAGATCGCGGCCAGCTGCAAGCCCATATTGGCCTCGTTGATGGTGCAGACATAGCGCAGCTCGCTGCCCAGCTGCTCCATGACATAGGCTGCATAGTGCTTAAAGTCCTCCACGGTGGACTCTGCTTCCCAGCCGCCCTTGCAGATGAGCCACTTGGGGCTGGTGAAGTGCAGCAGGGTGACGACGGGCTCTACGCCGTGTGCCTTGCAGCAGGCGATCACCTTGCGGTAATGCTCGATAGCTTCCGGGTCGAACTTTCCTTCCTCCGGCTCTACCCGTGCCCACTCGATAGAAAAGCGGTAGGCGTTCAGCCCGGCATCGGCCAAGAGCTTGATATCTTCTTCGTACCGTTGATAATGGTCACAGGCAATGCCGCTGGGCTCCGTAAAGCTGGAATGGGGCAGCTGCTCCTGTGCCCAGTAGTCACTCTTCGTATTGTTGCCCTCTACCTGATGGGCTGCTGTTGCAGCACCGATGAAAAAGCCTTTTTCAAATTTCTGCATGATGGTTCTCCCTTCCTGCGTGTTGCTTGTTGAGACTATTGTAGCAGACCTGTTTTTCCCCTATGGGACAATAAATCGCGAAGGCGGATGCAAATTCACGCACCACAAATTATTGCACGAATTTTTGTCCTTAACTATCGTTTTTCATCCGGCAGTGGCTGTTGCATTCTGTTATTCTGGTGTCAGAGAAAGCGGAACTCAGTTCACACAAAAAGGAGGAAAATCATTATGTTCCAAAAGAAACCCAGTGCCAGTGAAGTAGACGGCGTCCAGTACCGCCGTGCAAAGCTCTGGCAGATCATCTGTTACGCCTGCAACGCTTTTGTAGGCATGAGCATCTATTCCCTGATCGGTATGGCCAGTTATTCTGCCAGCATCGGCTACGGCATCACCACTGCAGCCGTGGGCATCATCCTGATGCTGGCTCGCATTCTGGACGGTTTTACCGACCCGATGCTGGCGTTCGTCTACGACCGCGTCAACACCCGTTTCGGCAAGTTGCGCATTCTGCTGATCAGCGGCTACCTGATCGAGGCTGTCGGCCTGCTGTGTATGTTCAACCTGTGCTCCAGCAAGGGCTTCGGCTTGCCGGTGTTCGTTTTGACCTACATTATTTACATCATCGGCTATACCGTCACCAACATGACCGCCCAGACCCTGCCGGCTATTATGACCAACGATCCCCGCCAGCGTCCCACCATCGGTGTCTGGACCACTGCACTGAACTACGCCGTGCCCATGGGCATGAGCATGCTGATCTACACCGTCATCCTGCCCAAGTGCGGCGGCACCTTTAATCAGGACTTCCTCAGCACGGTCTGCACCATCGTGCTGATCATTGCCGGCATCGGCACCCTGATCGTCTGCGCCGGTATCTCTGCCTACGATAAGCCCGAAAACTTCGAGGGCACCAGCAAAAAACACGAGCCGCTGAAAACTGCGGATATTCTTGAGGTGCTCAAGCACAACAAGCCCCTGCAGTGCTACATCGCCTCCAACGCTTCCGATAAGCTGGCACAGCAGGTAGGCAGCCAGGCCATCATCAACACGATGCTGAACGGCATCCTCATCGGCAACATGGGTCTTGCTACCACCCTTGGCGTGATCAGCATGGTGCCTTCCATCTTCTTTGCGGCCTTCGGTGCAAAGTATGTGGGCAAAAATGGCAGCAAGAAGGGCATCGTGACCTGGACCTGCGTCAGCATGGCCATCGCCTCTGTGCTGTTCCTGTTCTTCATCTTTACCGACACTCGTCAGATCGGTGTGATCGGCAGCTGGAACATGATCGTTTACGTCCTGCTGACTCTGCTGCAGAATGGTTCCATGATGTGCATTACCACCTCCAACACTTCTTACATGGCCGATACCATTGACTACGAGCTGGACCGCAGCGGCCGCTATATCCCGGCTGTCGTTTCTGGTACTTACAGTCTGGTGGACAAGCTCATCACCTCGGTGGCTGCTGTCATCGCCACCGGTGCGGTCGCCCTTCTGGGTTACACCACCACCATGCCCCAGCCCACGGATTCCTACACCAGCGGCATCTTCTGGATGACCCTTGCCATCAAGTTCGGTCTGCCCATGCTGGGCTGGGTCATCACCCTGATCGCCATGCTGGGCTGCCCGCTGACCAAGGAAGAAATGGTCAACGTCCAGAAGCGCATCGCAGATAAGAAAGAAGCCCTTCGTCATGAAGTAATTGCAGAAAAGATGCAGTAACACCCTGCAAAGACCGAAAGGGCTCATACGCTCTTTCGGTTTTTGCTGATTCTATCCATCTTTTATAAATATAAAGGAGTTTTTACCATGAGCAAGACCATCCTGTTGAATCAGAGCGACTGGCATTTTACCAAGGAGAACCCTGGCATCCCCACCGTTGTTATGGGTGAGGCCATTGCCCTGCCCCACACCTGGAACGCAGTGGACGGTCAGGACGGCGGCAACGATTACTACCGCGGCACCTGCTGGTATACGCTGGCCCTGGCAAAGCCCACCATCCCGGCAGGCGGCAAGGCTGTTTTGCAGCTGGACGGCGCAGCTATGACCGCTGCCGTCTACCTGAACGGTGAAAAGCTGGCTGAGCACAAGGGCGGCTACTCCACCTTCCGGGTAGACCTGACCGACCACCTCAAAGAGGAAAATCTGCTGGCAATTTCCGTGGACAACAGCGACAACGACACCGTGTATCCCCAGAAAGCCGATTTTACCTTCTACGGCGGCATTTACCGGGATGTGACCCTGCATATCGTCCCGGCAGAACACTTTGCCCTGCCCGCTAATGGCGCACCGGCACTGAAGGTGACCCCCATCGTCACAGACCTCGCTGCCAGGACCTCTGAGATCACCGTGGAAGCCGCCGTGGTGGACGCACAGAACGTGACCTTTGCACTGGAGGGTCAAACCCTCACCGCCCCGGTGGAAAAGGGCACCGCAAAGGTTGTTTTCACGCTGAACAACGCCCATCTGTGGGATGGCGTGGACGACCCCTTCCTCTACACCGTATCTGCCAAGCTGGACAATGGCGAGGAGACCTCCGCCCGGTTCGGCTGCCGCAAGTTTGAGATTGACCCCCAGAAGGGCTTTATCCTGAATGGCAGGGAATATCCGCTGCGCGGTGTTTCCCGCCACCAGGACCGAAAAGGTGCGGGCATTGCCCTGACCAAAGAAATGATGGAGGAGGATATCTCCATCATTCTGGAAATGGGTGCCAACACCATCCGGCTGGCACACTATCAGCACGCACAGTATTTCTACGACCTGTGTGATGAAAAGGGTCTTGTCATCTGGGCAGAGATCCCCTACATCACCATGCACATGCCCAACGGCCGTGCCAACACCCTGACCCAGATGGAAGAGCTGATCGTCCAGAACTACAACCACCCCTGCATTGCCGTGTGGGGCTTGTCCAACGAGATCACCGCTGCTTCTGCTGTCAACGAGGATCTGCTGGAAAACCACCGTCTGCTGAACGAGCTGGCGCACAAGCTGGACCCCACCCGCAAGACCACCATGGCAAACGTGTTTATGCTGGAGACCACCAGTCCCATTCTGGAAATTCCCGATGTGAACAGCTACAACCTCTACTTCGGCTGGTATCTGGGCGAATTGGAGCAGAACGACGAGTTCTTTGACAAGTACCACGCCGATTACCCTGACCGCTGCATCGGCTTATCGGAGTACGGCGCAGATGCCAACCCCCAGTACCAGAACAGCCACCCGGAAAAGGGCGACTACACCGAGAGCTACCAGTGCATTTACCACGAGCACATGGCCAAGATGATCGCCGACCGTCCGTGGCTGTGGGCGACCCATGCGTGGAATACGTTTGATTTTGCCGCCGATGGCCGTGATGAGGGCGGCAAGCACGGCGAGAACCAGAAGGGACTTGTCACCTTTGACCGCAAGCTCAAAAAAGACCCCTTCTATCTCTACAAGGCCTATTGGAGCAAGGAGCCGTTCGTGCACCTGTGCGGCAGCCGCTATGTAGACCGCGCCGAGGATGTGACTGAGATCAAGGTCTACTCCAATCTGCCGGAGGTCTCGCTGTACAAGGACGGTCAGCTGGTGGAGACCCGTAAGGGCGACAAGGTGTTCACCTTCCAGCTGCCCATCACCGGCAAACACAGCATTGAGGCACGCTCCGGTGAGCACAGCAGCGTGATCCTGGTGAACAAGGTGGACGCCCCCAACCCGGATTACGCCATGGACAACCGCAAGAACGTGGCCAACTGGTTTGACGGCGAGCTGGACGAAAGCTGCTGGTCGGTCAAGGACAACATGGCTGCCGCCACGGCAGACCCGAAAGTTGGTCCCATTCTGAAGCAGATCTCCGATAAAGCCGCCGCTGCCCGCGGAGATGTTGCCGCCGCCGTGAAGGACAACCCGGCTCTGGTGGCGATGATGGAGCGTGCCATGCGGCGGATGACCATTGAATCCATGCTGATGCAGGCCGGCGCTTCGGAAGAAGACATCAAGCAGCTGAACCGTGTATTGCAGGGCATTTCCAAGGAGTGATTCGATGAAACAAACCTATTGTAACCCCCTTGATCTGGGTTACCGTTACCAGCACATGAAGGAAGGTCCCCGTACAGCAGGTTTCCGGGAGGGTGCAGACCCCACGCTGGTATCCTTCAAGGGCAAATATTACCTCTTTGTTTCCATGTCGGCAGGCTTCTGGTATTCGGACGACCTGCTGCACTGGGACTTCCATGCAGACCCGGATCTGCTGATCTACGATTATGCCCCCGATGTGCGGCAGGTGGGCGATTTCCTGTACTTCTGCGCCAGCCGCAAGGGGCGCAACTGTCCCATCCTGCGCACCGCCGACCCCCTGACCGAGCCGTTTACCGAAGTATCTGCGCCCTTTGCTTTCTGGGACCCGGACCTGTTCTGCGATGATGATGGCCGGGTGTACTTCTACTGGGGCTGCTCCAATACTACGCCCATCTACGGCGTGGAGATGGACCCGGACACCATGACCCCCATCGGTGAAAAGCAGGAGCTGATCTTCGGCAATGAAACCGTACTGGGCTACGAACGCCCCGGCAACAACGGCATTGTGGACCGGGAAGCCAGCGTGCTGTACCAGTCCATGAAGCAGTTCTATAACCCGGAAACCGGCAAGCTGGATCTGCCGCCGCAGATGGCAAACATCCCCGGCCTGAGTGCCGAAAGCCTGACTGCCATGTTCAACGCCGTGGGCAAACCCTACATTGAGGGTGCCTTTATGACAAAGCATGACGGCCTCTATTACCTGCAATACGCCTGCCCCGGCACCCAGTACAACACTTACGCCGATGGTGTATACACCTCCAATTCTCCGCTGGGTCCCTTTGTGCGGCAGGCATCCAACCCGTTTTCCGCAAAGCCCGGCGGATTCATCACCGGCGCAGGCCACGGCAGCACCATTGCCGACCGCCATGGCAACTGGTGGCACGCCTCTACCATGCGCATTTCCGTCAACTATGACTTTGAGCGCCGGGTGGGGCTGTTCCCTGCCGGGTTCGACAAAGACGGGGTTCTCTACTGCAACCAGAACTTTGCCGATTATCCGCACCGCATCCCGGCTGGCAAATTCGATGCCGCCAGCCAGCAGCCGGAATGGATGCTTCTGAGCTACAAAAAGCCGGTCACGGCTTCCAGCACTGCCGAGGGCAGCAGCCCGGCACTGGCAGTCAACGAGGACTGCCGCAGCTGGTGGAGCGCCGCTGGTACAGAGCCGGGCGAATGGCTCTGCGTGGACCTTGGCAAAGAGAGTGATATCCGCGCCATTCAGGTAAATATGGCAGATGAAAAGCTTGTGGTGGACTTCCCGGCCGACAGCTACGGCGATACCCGCAAGACCCGCCACATCGAGACCCGGCCGCAGATCTCCCATTACACGGTAGAGACCAGTGTGAACGGAGCAGACTGGACGATCCGCGAAGCAGTTGCACGGGAGTGTTCCAACGGCTACTACGAATATGCAGACGGCATCCGCGCCCGGTACGTCCGGGTGACCGGCGGCGAACTGCCCTATGGACAGGCGCTGCGCATCAGCGGCCTGCGGGTGTTCGGCAACGGCGAAGGCGCAAAGCCCCCACAGGCAGAAGCCGCCGGGATTCGTGTGGATGCACTGGACGCAAAGATCAGCTGGCAGCACATTGAAAACGCGCAGGGCTGCAATGTCCGCTATGGCGCTGCACCCGACAAGCTCTATCTGAGCTGGCTGGTCTACGATGCAGACGAAGTGACCCTTTCCACCCTGACCGCCGGGCAGGAATACTACATCTGCGTGGACAGCTTTAACGAAAACGGCATCACGCCGGGCAAGACATTCAAACTGGAGGGGTAAATCATGCCCATCAAAGCCGTGCAGCAATTTATGCTGGGCACTGTACTGAACAACGAGCAGCAGGCGAAAGAAACCCTTGCCGCCATGAAGGCCGCCGGGTACGATGGCATTGAACTGTGTGAATTTATGATCCATCCCATTGGCTTTGCGGTAAAGCTGCTGACCAAAGCCGCTGGAATGCCGGTGGGCAAGGGCGGCAATCTGGACTGGCACAAGCTGGTGCAGGAAGCCGGCCTAAAGGTGGTCAGCCTGCACACCGACCTTGGCAGTCTGGAACGGGATGCCCATGCAGTGGCCGAGGAAGCAAAAAGTTTTGGCACGGAGTATGTGGTCATCACCGGGATGTACCGCTTTGATTACGGCGATGAAGCCACGATGCACGAACTGGCCAAACGTCTGAACAAGGCGGGCGAGACCCTGCAAAAAGAGGGCATCCACCTGCTCTACCACAACCACAACTGCGAGCTGCGTCCTGTGAACGCAGCCAAGCGCGCTTACGATATTCTTTTAGAGGAAACCGATCCAGCCTTCGTCAACTTTGAGTTTGACAGCTACTGGTTCACCGAGGGCGGCGCAAACGCCTTGGCGTGGATGCAGCGGCTTGGCCCGCGTATGAAGCTGTGGCACATCAACGACCGTGGCACCCGCATCACCGGCAGCGCCATTACCCCCATTCTGAAAACCGACAGTATGGAGCTGGGCACCGGCAACATGGATCTGGACAGCCTGATGACACAGGCACTTTCCGTGAATGTAGATGCCATCATTCTGGAAAGCCACCGCAACTGGGTGGTCAATTCCCCTGTCAAGAGCTTCCAGCTCAGTGCAAAATACCTTGCACAAAAATTCTGATCTGCCATTTTCTCATCATTTTCTTCATTATCCCCATAAAAGCAACGCCCCGCACCGGTTACTCCTTCCGGTGTGGGGCGTTGTGTTTTGCGGGAAATATTTTTGCGTTACAGGGTATGGGTTCCCGGCTGCAAGGTCAGGTTTCTGCCATCCGGGAGGACAACTTCTGCGGTCAGATTACAGGGCACGGTGATGGTGTAGGTCACGGCATCGCCTGCATACTGCCAGCCGCTTTCAATGCGCCCCACCGGGGAATCGTACACCGCTTTTGCCCAACCCAGTGCAGGGTTCGGGGTGGGAGCGATGGTCAGGGTCTGGCCCGCCAGATGGATGCCGCACACACCGCCGAACAGCCAGCCGCAGATAGCGCCGTAGGAGTAATGGTTCAGGGATTCACTGGGGTGTCCATTGGTGTCAATGCCCGTCCACGTTTCCCAGACGGTGGTAGCGCCCTGTTTGACCTCATAGAGCCAGCTGGGGGCGGTATCCTGCAGCAGCAGCTTGTAAGCGGTGTCGGTGTGTCCGTGCTCCGCAAGCACTTTGCACAGGAACGGCGTGGACAAAAAGCCGGTATTCAGATGACAGCCGTTGTCCAGCACCATCTGGTTCAGCGTATCCGCAGCGGCTTGGCTCTCAGCTTCATCCAACAGACCGAATGCAATGGCACGGACATATTCACACTGCCGGTCGGATGTGATTTTTCCATGATCTGTAAAGGCGGCACGATAGGCAAGGCGGGCTTTTTCCGCTGTGTCACGGTACTGCGCTGCGTCCTCTGCCTTGCCCAGCGCCTGTGCAATTTCTGCCAAAAGCCGCCCGGAATAAGCCAGATACGCCGTACCCACGCTTTTGCGGGGGTTCATCATCGCCTGCATCGCGGTGATACCCGGCTCACACCATTCGCCGTAGTCCAGACCGTTCAGAACCGTGTATTGGGCGTACTCGCCGGTCTGCTGCTCCTCGGTGGTCTGCTGGGCACGACCCAGCAGGAACGCATACCACTTCTGCATCATCTCGTAGTTGTCTGCCAGAATCTTGCGGTCGCCGGTACGCTTATAAAGAGCGTAGGGCACCAGAATGGCAGCATCGCCCCAGCCCGCCGACATACAGAGCATGGGGGTCATATAACCGGGGCGGCTGGTGGGCGGGGCAATGTTTGCCATGCGTCCATCCGGGTACTGGTTCAGGCGGCATTCTGCCAGCCATTTTTCCACCACCGGGTAGCAATCCATCAGGGTCAGACCGGTTTCAATGAACACCCCCATGTCGCCCGTCCAGCCGGCACGCTCACGGGTAGGACAGTCGGTGGGGATATCGCAGAAGTTGCCCTTTTGGCTCCACACACTGTTTTGCACCAGCTGCCTCACATCCGCATTGCCGCACCCAAAGCTGCCGGTCACCGGCATCTCCGAATAGACGGCATGGGCGGTAAACTCTGCACCGGTCAGGTCGATGTCCGTTTCCACCTTTGCGTACCGGAACCCCATGATGGTAAAGCTGGGCTTATAGTGGCTTTCGCCCTCTTTGCAGATCAGTTCCAGCAGCTGTGCCGTGCCGCCCTCTTTGTGGCGGTTCCGATCCTGAAAGTTCTCCTGGGTGAAGTTGCCGTTCTCGTCCAGCGTTTCGCCGCAGAGCAGACGGATCTTCTGACCTTCGTGGGCAGTCAGCTTCATTTCTACATAGCCTGCCATATTCTGCCCGAAATCCAGAACCGTTTCTCCATTGGGTGTGCGGAACAACCTGCCCGTGAAGGCTTCCTGTTCCCGGATGGGCACGGTGTTCATGCCAATGAGGGGGAGCGTGTTAGGCGCAGTCCTCACGCCGTGCCAGCCGGTCAGTTCTCCTTCCAGCCGGGCATCGTACACTTCGCCCTGCTGCAGATCGTTCTGGCGGATGGGGCCGCACTGGGTTGCTTCCATGGCATCATCCGAAACGCAGACCGCCTTGCCATCCACTTCCAGCTGGAACAGGACAGCCAGTTCCTTGCCGAACAGGTCGCGGTCACCATCCACGCCGGAAGTGCTGCGGTACCAGCCATCGCCCAGCGCGATCAGCAGTTCATTCTCGCCGGGATGAACAAGCACTGTCACATCGTAGGTCTGTGCCCCAAGGTGCTTGTCTGCGGTAAAGCTGCCGGGAGCAAGCACCATATCGCCGACCCGCTTGCCGTTCAGCCATGCCGTATACAGACCCTTGGCGGTAATGTACAGCCGCTTGCACTGCCCCGCCGGGGCGGTGAACGTTTTGCGCAGATAGCTTGCCGGACGGTGGGGCTGATACGGCTGCGTCGTGCCTTTGCCGGAGGCTTCCAGTGCAGCCTGCTTCTGCTCCCAGTTGGGCTTTGCAAAGGCGTTTATGGCATCGGTGCAGTCGATGTCCGGCTCTTCTGTCTCCGGGCAGACCCACACGCCCTGCCAGTCTGCCTGTGCAAGCCCGGTCTCGAAGGAAGCGGTGCTCCATGCACCGGGCTGGTCATTTTCATCCCACAGGCGGATGCACCACCGTCCCTGCGTCTTGGGCGGTACAGCGGGCGTTTCGGTGTGCATCATACTGCTCAAAATCTTTCCGCTTGTCCACAGCGTTTCGGCTCCGGCAGTCACTTCAATTTCGTAAGCAGTCTGGCGCACGCCTTCGGCGCACTGCCACGATAAAAACAGCGTCCCGGCATCCATGCCGAGAGGTTGGGTCAGATGATTCGTTTTCAGGTTTGTTGCTTGCATCATCCACATCTCCTTTTTTCCGTTTGATCTCTGCTCTTAATTATAAAGGGAATCCCACGGAATAAGGGTGCAAAAATTTGTGTTGTCAGTCAAAAAGTCGTGTTGTTTATGACAATCCAAAAAATTCATCTTGCTTCACGATTTTTCATCCGTACTGTCTGCGGTTTTCCTGCGACGCAATCATGCAGCCTGCATCCACTGGATGCAGTTCAAGGGTTTGGGTGTTCCCCAACAAGTATTTTGCAGAGCAAAAATGGTCTTTGTATATACGAAGACACTGCTTGCGGGCGCTATGAAGCCTCTCAATGCGCTCCCCAGATTTGAAAATCATTTTGCAATTGAGACCGTCCGTTTTCAAGTTCAACTTGAAGCGGACGGTTATTTTTCTGTTCAGGAAATTTTTGCATTTGCAATCGTAGCAAGCAGGGCAAGTTGGTACCAACTCGCAATTTTTTGAATCAGATTTTTCAAATCCGACTTCAAAAATACTTGTTGGGCTTCGCCCAAACCCGATATTCAGCACAAAATTGCGCTGACTGTGCATCTTATCCTCTAAAGGCATTATGACCCACAAGGGGCTGGTACCATCCAGTCCTCTCTCTTTTTGCCAAAGTTTTCATCGCCTTTTCTTGCAACCCGCCGAAAGTGGCGTATTTTCAAGTCTTTTTGTTGACACGGCTCGATTTTTGTGGTAGTCTATTCCAACAATTTAATATAACATATTTACTTAGAGTTCCAGTTCGGCTCCCAAAGGAGTCGGAGCAAGTTTTTGACTTTCTTATCGCTACATAACGAACCCGAACCAAGGCTATCCCGGAAGGGATGGTCAGGTTCAGGTTGTTGTGTGGCGATTTTTTATTGCCAAATCAGCAACGAACCTTGAAAACCGCATGACCGTCTGCATGGGATACCCGGCAATGACCCCCAAGTGGGAGAGCCGGAAAACGCCGCTGGAAGGGGGCAGGAAATCCACGCAGGGAGAACGGCACACCCAATATCAACTGGTCAAAATGGCCAGTTGATCTGGTGAATGATGCAAAACGTCATTCACTAGAAAAGCCTTCTGCGTTACGGCTCACCTCATGTGGACAATTTGTCTACATAAGGTAAAGTGCCGCAGCCCAAATCAATGTTACACTTAACCTCGACTTGACATTTTGTCAAGCCACGGTGAAATCTGGTAAGTGCTGCTTTCCGGTACTTACCAGATTACTGTAATGCGATTGCTCTGTGGTGGGTTACGAAAACCGTAACTCACCATTTGGAAGTGGTAAATGGAACGATTTTGTTCTGTCCGATGGAACAGAAATGATGCCTTCCATGGAACAAAAGTGTTCCACTAACCAACGTAATAAGAACGACCTGAATGGTAACCACCTAGTAAGAACCAATGGCACTCATTTGATGTTCGGAGAATATCGGAATGTTTTTTTAACGGAAAAAGAGTATAAGCGGCTCAAAGCTGACTTTTCCGGGCTAGATAGCCTGATCGAGCAGCTTTCGGCTTATATCCAGTCCACCGGCAAAAAGTACACCGACCACGCCGCCACCCTGCGCATCTGGGCGAAACGGCAAAGACCAGAACAGAAGCAAGCACCGGGCATCCCGGACTACACATTCAAGGAGGGAGAAAGCCTATAAAAACGATTGAGAAAATTTTAGAACAGTCCGTTTCCAGTATTCCCGAAAACACCGAGGATTATTATGGCGAGGATGGTCTGCTTTACTGCGGAAAATGTCACACGCCAAGGGAAGAGTTCTTTGCAAAGGGCATTGCCCTGATGGGCAAAAACAAGCACCCCATTGAATGCAGCTGCCAGCGCATCGAGAGGACAAAGCAGGAAGCCATTATCAACCAGCAAAAGCACAACGACCTTGTGCGGCGGCTGAAAACCGATGGATTTTCCGACTCGGTAATGCTCAACTGGACACTTGAAAACGACAATGGGCGCAGCCCGCAGATGCACCACGCACAGCGCTATGTAGAGCAGTGGCAGACCATGCGTACAGAGAACCTAGGGCTGCTCCTCTGGGGCGGTGTGGGTACAGGCAAGAGTTTCCTTGCCGGGTGCATTGCGAACGCTCTGATGGAGCTGGAGGTGCCTGTGCGTATAACGAACTTTGCCCGAATTCTAAGCGAGCTGAACAGCTGCTTTTCCGGGCGCAATGAGGTCGTGGACAAGCTCTGCCGCTATCCCCTGCTCATCATTGACGATTTCGGCATGGAACGCGGAACGGAATATGTACTGGAGCAAATCTACAACATCGTAGACAGCCGATATCGCAGCCGGAAGCCGCTGATCGTCACCACCAACTTGACGCTGGACGAGATACGCCGCCCACAGGATACCGCCCATGCCCGTATCTACGACCGCCTGCTTGAAATGTGCGTTCCGATTTCCTGCATCGGTGTGAGTTTCCGCAAAGAAACAGCGCAGGAAAAGCTGGAACGCATGAAACTTTTGATTGGATAAACCCAAAACATTGGAAAACAAAAATTGCCGGGTGCAAAAGTCACCCGGCTACAAGGAATTGGAGGTCTGCCTATGAATATGAATCGGCCTGACATGACCGAAGATGTGAAATATAAAGATTATACGAATAAGTCCTTGCAAATGGACTCGAATCCCGCTACAATGGAAGTGGTCACTCAAACCAATGCCGTCAAGTCTCCAACTGACAGCCCGGCAACCACCAAGCTGGTGTACACGGTGGAAGAGATTGCACGAATGCTGGCCATCAGCCTGCGCTCTGCTTACAACCTGTGCAACAGCACCACCGAATTCCGTGTCCTGCGGGTAGGCGGAAGCATCCGTGTGCCGAAGGACAGCTTCGATGCGTGGCTCAACCGGGCAGCTTGATAAGAGGAGGCAAACAGTATGGCATATATTACAAAACGCGGCAACTCTTACAGCGTCCGCTACACCTACGAAGATGAACACGGCAAGAGCTGCGACAAATGGGAAAGTTTTCCTATAAAAGAGGAGGCAACGAACCGAAAGAAGCAGATCGAACATGAACTGGCGGCTGGCACTTTTCTGATTCCGTCCTCGGTGACGGTGGCAGAGTTCCTCATGGATTGGCTGCCCAAGCAGTGCAGCAAACACAAGTGGGCACCCAAGACCTACGAATCCAACCTTTCCACCATCCAGAACCTGATTATCCCCTATATCGGCAGCATGGAGATGCAGAAACTCAAGCCCTACCATATGGAAAACCTCTATACGACCCTGAGCAAAACGCCCTGCGGTTCGTATATCGAGGGAAAGAAGCAGGAACTGACCGAAAAGCAGAAGCAGCGGTTCCTTTCCGGCACCACCATCCACGAGGTGCATCGGCTGCTAGGAACAGCGTTCCAGTATGCCGTAGAGTGGGGCATTCTTGTCAAAAGCCCTGTTCCCGTGGACAGCCCCAAGAAGTCCACGCAGGAGTGCACCATTTGGACGGTAGAGGAAATGCGAGCGGCTCTGGACAGTATGGATGATCCCATCCTGCATTTGGCAGTCCACCTTACACTGGTGGGCGCACTGCGAGAGGGCGAGATCGTAGGCCTGACCCCGGAGGATCTCGATTTTGACGCAGCAGATGGCATCGGAACCTTCCGTATCAACAAGTCCATGCAGCGGGTGCGAAAAGAATCCCTGAATCAAGTGGACGATGGCTGCATCATCAAGGTGTTCCCGGACAAGTTGGAGCGCAGCACCACTTCCCTCATCCTGAAAAGTACCAAAACGGCGTCCTCCTGCCGCACGATCTTCATGACCTCTGCACTGAAAGAAGAGCTAAAGAAGTGGCTGAATCAGTTAGCGGCGGACGAGATGAAAGATCTAACACGCTACCATGACAGCGGAATGCTGTTCCGCTTGCCCAACGGTCTGGCGGTGGAGCCTGTGCTGATCCGCAAGAAGTTCCTCAAATGGCAGGATGCACACCCGGAGTTCCCCCGTATCGTGTTCCACGGTCTGCGGCACTCCAGTGCGACCTATCAGTTGATGATCTCTGGTGGCGACGTGAAGGCTGTGCAGGGCACAACAGGTCACGCTACAGCGGATATGCTGGTAAACACCTACGCTCATATCCAGCAGTCCTCTCGTGTAGAGCTGGGCAGGAAGTTCGAGGAAGGGTTCTACGCCAAACAGGAAAGCCCCAGCCCACAGGCTGTACCCACCGCAGGCGAACCGACCATCTCTATGACCGCTCTGCTGGAACTTCTGAAGAACGCCGACCCCGAAGTAAAGGCGCAGCTCCGTCTGGCACTGCTGACCTGATGCAAAATTTACCACGCATTTCAAAGCAATTCCAGCCCATGCAAAGGATTCCCACGAAAACACCAACCGTGCAAAAACCGTGCAAAAACCGTGCATTGACCGTGCAGCCCCCGATTTTTCGGGGTTACATAGCAAAAAAGAACGCCAAATCTTACGATTTGACGTTCAAAATTTGGTGCACCTCCAGGGACTCGAACCCTGGGCCCACTGATTAAGAGTCATTCCAGCCCGCACTCCATTGGTGCAAAAGCAAAAATAAACAACGAATATACGCTATTCTACAAAGGACTGCGCAAATACGAAAAAGCACCGTGGTAGTCAATCGGTAGTCACACTCGCCCTCAAATCGAAAATATCAAAATACGATACCAAATATCATTTTGCTGATATAGATTATCCTTTTATGCTACACTCTCCGCAAAGGAGATATGGCTGATGTTAAGGATTTTGTTGTCCGTCCGCTTAGGCGAAAAGCGATGGACTCAGAAGCAACTTGCAGACGCAACTGGAATCCGGCGAAACACAATCAATGATCTTTACCATGAGATGACCGACCGGGTATCTTTGGAACAGCTTGATTTGATTTGCAAAGCCTTGGACTGCAAAATCTCCGATCTTCTGGTTCAAGAAGAAGATTTGGATGATTTGACCCGAAGCAGGCTTGCAACGCCACGGTGCAGATCCATAACGTCCGACAAGTAAGTTATCCCCTTTCCCCGGACACTTCGGTGTCTGGGGACTTTTTTTGCCCAAAATCTTCCTCATCCAAATATACAATCCGCAATTCCGCTTCAATCTCAATACATCCAGCAGGGCGATAAATAAATTTATTTTATTTATATTTTCATGTTTTTGCTGTTGTCTTTTTCTTAAAGATGGAGGATACTATAATCACAGCAAGGGAGTACGACCGGAAGGCAAGGGGCGAAGTAAGAGCCGGGAGCGCAGTAAGTCGTGAGCGCATGCTAAGTCAGTAACCCACTCCCCTGCTGCTTTTTATTTTATCTTTTCAGCCAAAGAAAGAGAGGGCATTATGAAAAAGTTTGATCTGTCCGCCATCATGTGCAAGGCATGGAAGCTGTATCGCAAGGGCGTGGGCAGTTTTGCCGAAGCTCTGCACCAGGCATGGAACAGCGCAAAGGCCGCCCCGATCAACGCCCAGCGCATCGAGGAAGCCCAGCAGGCCGCCGGGGTGGCCGAGCCTGTGAACACATGGGCAGGATGGAAAGCCGCCGGGTACATGGTGGAGCATGGCGCAAAGGCTCTGTTTCAGGCGGTGCTTATCCACAGCAGCAAGGGGGACGGCCAAACCTACAGGGCATCATTCTTCGGCGCTTCTCAGGTCAAACAACTACCCTCTGACTAAAGGAACAGCCGCCAGCATTACGATGTTTGCTGGCGGCTGTTCCTTCTATTTTTCCTGTTCATCATCGCTGAGATATATGCACTGACCGTCCGGCATCACAAAAGCCAGCTTACATCCGCATAATTCTGCCACTTTGAGAAGATCACTGGCAAACCAGCTATTTTTCCTAATTTTATTATTTACAGCCTGATTGCTGCTCATTCCCAAAACGCTTGTCAGTTCGGCCTGTTTCTTTCCTGACATTGCCAAGAGACCCTTGATAACATCCGAAACACTCATAATGTCAACACCTCCTTGTTGATTATAAGAATACATCTTTTTGAGCTATTTGTCAACCAAAAATATTTGCAACGAAATCAAAAAAGTTTATCTTTTTCATTGACAAGTAAATCAAAAAGATGTATAATATAGGTGTCAGGAGGAGCGGGAAGCTCACCGGAAAGGAGAACAGACCGATGGATGAAAAAGTAAAAGCTCTGAAAGAGCTGCTGGAAATCTTGGTCGAACATCCCGATCTTGCAGAGCGGATAACGATCACGATTAAACCCAACAGAATCATTCAGAGCAACGAGACCCCCACGGATAACAAGTAATCCGTAAGAGCAGGGCGGCGGGTAGGAGCCGCCGCCCTCGCTTTTTAATTATAACCACCCACCGATGAAAAATCAAGGAGAACATATATGAACAAAGAGCGCAGAAAGGCCCTGCAGACCATCGTTGACCAGCTTGCAACCCTCCAGATGCAGCTTGAGGAAATCCAGACCGAGGAAGAAGAATGCCGGGACAACATCCCAGAAAACTTCCAGAGCGGCGAACGGTACGAGCATATCGAAGAAATCTGCGAAAGCCTGTCCGATGCAGTAAGCAGTCTGGAAGATGCCACCAGCAGCATTGAAGAAGCGATTGAGTGAGGAGAAGCACCATGACCATCCGAGAATTTGCAAAGCTGAACAACTTCCCCATCAGGGGCAAGCTGACCCGCATTCCTGATGAGGTCGAATACGACTTCAACGACCGACCGCACAACTGCAAACGGTATGTTGATGAAGATTTCAATGAGTACGGCATCCATGAGGACGGCTTCATTGTTGCCATCCCCTGTGAAAAGGCTTGGGGCCTCAGCATCAAAGAGAAGTCCCGGATCGCCGCCATGATTGAAAAGGAACGCATGGAAGCCAGCCAGCGGCGCGGCTCCTATGAATGGTAAAGGAGTAGACCATGAAAATTTCCGATATTCGCGCTTCCCTCCAGCGTCTGGCCGAAAGGCTGGATAACCAGTGGGCATACGCCCGGTCTGATGCTGAGATGGACATTGCTGCCGGCCGTGCCGAGTACAACGATGACGGAGAGAGACTGCCTACCGAGCCGGAGATCAGCTACTACGGCATGATTGCCGCATTTGAAACGCTCGGCGGAGAGTGGAAGCGCAACCATGATGGCAAGCACTGGCTGATCTGGATGGGCGTGGCCGCGACCGCGCCGCAGGATAATGAGGTATAAGCAATGTGGAAGCAGGGATATATAACCATTGACGGGCACACGTTCCGCTGGGAAGCAAAAGTTTATGAACAAGGAAGCATTTTCGGCATCGATAACGGTCGAATTTCCAAACTCTGGCTTGCCGAGTATGTTGGCGATCCGACTTCCAGCATGTGCAAAGAAGCCGCCTGCTATGAACGCGGTTGGGAACACCGGCCCGACACCCCGCAGGCACAAGCCGCCGTGAAGCAACTTATTAAAAAATACAATTAAACAAAAAAATCCCCCTGCACTGGCCGATGAAGTCAATGCAGGGGGATTTTGTATGCCGCCGGGGCGGCGAAATATAAAATCAAGAGTGGAACCGCCCACAGGCAATCCCGCTCTCTACAAAAGCCGTGGCTTTTCAAGTAGTCCTATTTTAGCTGACGTTTATGTATCCGTCAAGCCTTTTTGGTACTCAGCGCTGCGGTCATAGCGTCAAATGCGCGCTCAATAACCGCATCCAACACCTCATCGGTGATTGCCCACTGGATGACAGCCGGGCACTTGGCGCGGAGAGCCGCGAACACCTGCTTCTTCTTTTTGGCACCCTGACCGCTGCCCATGATGGACAGCTCGGCCTTTTCGACCAGTTCCAGAGCCAGATCCTTGACGGTGGCCTTGTAGCCCAGCCGGATGCCCCCGACTGCCAGAGCAACGAAGCCCAGCAGCATCAGAGCGATGGCGATGGGCGCGGGGATGAAGTTCAGCATAGCTTCCATGATATTGCCTCCTATAAGTATCAGCGGCGCGGAGAGACACCCCTGCGCCGTTTTGTTGTGTTGGTTATCGGATGTTTCACAGGTACTTGGAAGCCCCGGAAATGGCCTTCCAGCTGGCAGGACCGCAGATGCCGTCCACGGCCAGTCCGTGCGCCTCCTGCGCTTTCAGCAGAGCGTTCTCGGTGCCCTCGCCGAAAATGCCGTCCGGGGTCAGCCCCAGCAGCCGCTGGAGCATCTTCGTGGCTGCACGGTTTGCATCCCCGGTGCAGCCCCGGCGGATGGTCGGCAGAATGAACTTCTGGTAGGTGGTGCTGGGGTAGTGCCGCGGGGCATCGCACAGCCACGTTGCCTTTGCATCGCGGGTATCGGTGTGTACGATGGCGCAGCCGTCATACCAGTAGATACCCACAGCCTTGAAGTACTGGGCGGCGATGATGCCCAAAGCCACAGGGTTGATGTCGCGGTCTTTCATGCGCCAGTCAGCCGCCATCCCATAACGGTGCTTGCTGCCCGAACTGCCTTTAACCGCCGCATTATGCGGAATACAGCGGTAGCCACTGGTAATTTTGATGGGCTTACCCAGCTTTTCCCGAACAGCCTGCATCTTCTCTACCAACTCCGAATCCACCATCTGCCGAGTACACCCGCAGGGGCATTTGAACTCCTCACGGGTAAAATTTTTGCTCAGGGCAGATGTGTCGCTGGCCTGATAGACAATGACTCTCATGTAAAAAACCTCCTTCAAGAGAAGTCGTGCTTTTGAAGCCGCTCGTTGTACACCCGCTTGATATTCGCTACTGCACAGATGCAGCGGTTGTTTTTGTAGTCGGGGTGACTGCGGCAGTAGTCCTCATAGGCATCAATGACGGCCAAAATCTCGATAAAATGCTCCCTCGTGTGGTGCTTATCATCAATCAGTTCGTCATTGAAGCGCAGGATCTGGGTACGCAGAAGATTGGCATTGCGCTCATCATCAACTTGGATATGCTCCTCCAGCTTTTTCTGGGTCTGCTTCTGCTGTTCCAGCACTTCAGCATTCAGGGCGTGTCCGATGATTTTCGCAAGCCTGCTCCACGGATTGATCTTGATGGGCGAAACCTCAATGAGCGAGAGCAGCACCAAAACCATCCCGCCACCGCTCCAGAACAATTCTTTCAGATTCACAGCCATCCCCCTCACTGAACCAGCGCGGCGATTGCCTGCAAATCAAAAATCGGAGCATCAAAAAACGCTCTCGCCCACAGCCAGTAGTCTTCGGACTCCGGGCGGCGGTACTTTTGGCAGAGTGCCGATGCCCAAACCCGGTTCCAGCGGGTCTGATAGTCCGCATCCCGACGCTCAAGGCTCCGCTGGATGTTTCCTACCAGATCCCCGCGCAGGGTGCCGTTACCGTCATCATCCTGAACAAAGCAGTCCATGCCGTTCTGGCTCCCCACAGCACACACACGCTGGTTTTTGTGCATAAGAAAACCGTCCTGACAGGTCAGGGCGGTTCCATAAGGAATATTCACTTTTCCATCTATGCCGTCGAAGCGCGCCCGGCGGCGGGCGATAAAGCGTTCATGCTCCACCATGGGTTAGACCTGCTCTTTCTTCTCGGCGAGCATACCGGTCAGCTCGGCGTAGTGCTCATCGGTCAGTTTGCCGGCGGCGTAGAAAATATCGATCTTCTCCGCCAGACCATCGGTACTGCCGCGCTCGATCATGCGCTTGCAGGTGCGATACAGAACCATTTCCGTTGCTTTGCTCATTGCCTTTTCCTCCTATCAGGTATTCTCAGTGTCATCCGTATCGGAGACATTCAACTCCAGAAGGGTCAGGCGATAAGCCTGATCCACGTTCATCTCGTCGGCATCCTCGATGGTAGCTTTCGCCTCCATAATCCAGCCACCAATGTCGGTCGGCTCCAGCATAACGCTTTCCAAATCGTCCCCCATAGGGTCACGATCGAGCAGATGATACGGTGTGCCGGCATAAGAAATGCCCGAAGCATCAGGCTCCGGGCAGAGGATATAACAGCCGTTGTCGGCTTTTTTGATGTAGGTCACGTCCTCGGTCAAGGCAAGGACGGTGCCATCACTGGCTTTGATGATTTTGAACAAGGCACTCTACCTCCAAAAATTGCATAGCAAAGCCGCCGCAGACGCAGCAGCCGCCCATGGTCATCAAAATTTTTATAGTAGGCTTCTTGGCAGTTCATATACTGCGCCACCTCCTGCAGGGTACGTTTCCCGGCCAGCCATTCACGGTGGAACAGCTTCAGTTTTCTCCGTGCGCGTATCACGCCGTCACGGCTACCATTGACTTTGATTTTCCCGGTCTCGGTCAAGGTAAAACGAGCCTTGCACCAGCGGAAAGGCTTTGTCAGAGGGATGATCTTGCATTTCTTCTTGTTGACCGGGATGCCGCGGATTTCAAACTGGCGCACGATAGCGCGGCCCAGCTTTTTCAGATCTTCGATATCCGGGAGAATGATGCAGTAATCATCCATGTAGTGTCCGGCGCTATGCGTGGACATCTGGCATTTGATCCAGTTGTCCACAGCACTGGGCATTGCCGCCATTTCCTGCTGGCTCGGCTCAACGCCCAGCGGCATCCCACGGCCCGGAAATTCGCCGGGAGCAGTATCAATAATGGTATCTGCTATCCGCCGAAAATCAGGGTTCAGGATATACCGCTGGTGCCGCTGATAGATGATAGAATGGGGTGCATACGGAAAGAACTTCTTCAGGTCGAGCAGCAACACCCCGCCCGCACGGCCATACTTGCGGTAATGCCGCGCCAGCTGCTGTTTGATGCGCTTGATCTGCCAGTGCAGCCCCTTACCAATCCGGCTTGCACCGTTGTCATAGATCATGCTGGGGTCGTAAAGCGGCTCCAACACTTCCTTGCTGATGACCTTGTGGATTTGTCGGTCTGTAATATGAGGAGCGTCAATCCCACGAATCTTGCCGCGTTCACAGACCGTGAAATGAACGTATTTCTTAGGCCGCCACCTTTTTGCCAAAATAAGCCGCCGCTGCTTCGCTGTGTGGGAAAACAGATGCCGCTCAAAGTTCTGCGTACTCTGCTTCCAGCGTACACCGTTGCAGCATTTCCGGCCATATTTGAACATCGTGTGGTAACTGAATACTTCTCCCAACGAACCGAGGGCGGCACAACGAGCTTCCTGTCTGGCTCGGCGTGCTGCCCGGCGGCGCTGGTATCGTGCTTCATGGCGCTCCTGACTTGTCATAAAAGTATTCGCTCCTCGTACAGATGAATTGTAGGGCATCGTCTAATCTGCTTTATGCCGGCACATGAAACGCGGTAAGATGCATCCCGCGCCATGCAAGAAGCGTCCGTGTCGGCATATCGAAAAGCAGTTTTAGAGGTTTGACCCTCAGGGAAGTACCTCTCCTTTTGCTATGGTCGTCTTTCACCTATGGCTACTCCATGTGACCAAGCATTGCAAAATCCGGGCACAACACCATACGCATTGTTAGCGTTGTTATAGTCCAACGACCCCGACGACGAAACCGCGCAGAAGTAGTTGTTGTTGTTGATGTTGTTGTAGTTCGGCGACCGCAGCCACCAGACCGCCGCCGCAGGAATTAACAGAGATACACCCACTTAAAAATCAGGCTTTCCGATTGACCGTTCCGATCATGCTTTGCAGCAGGTCGTTTTCCTTATCAATCAGTTCACCCAACTTTTGAGCCATTTTGTCCAGTCTTTCAGTTGCTTTCTTCGCATCGACACTTTTCCCTGAGGGAGTTGTGAAACATCCCTGCGGGTTCTGGGTCATGATGAGATAGCAGTGAGTCAACCGAACATCCAGCGCCATCAGGGATGCCCGCGCTTCCAGAAGATGTGCTTTGCGAAGCTGGCGCCGCTGATCGTCTGAGGGATAGATGCTGTTCGCCTTTTCAGCGTGGTCTATCACCTCACCCGCCAGCTTTGCGACCGGCTCTGCAATCAATCTGGAATACCTTGCGGAAATGCGGGTCAGGAAGTTTATCGTTTCAATGTAAATCGCGTTGGCGACATTCACATACTCCGCCTTGCTTTCTGTGCGCTTGGATTTCAAAACTGACATGATGCTTTAGTCTCCTTTGGGGTCATCAAGATTGATTTCCCCTTGCTCTCGCTCAACTTCTTCCAGATGCTTGAGCAGCACATACTCTATGTAGTTCGTGATGGACCGATGCTCTTTTGTCGCAAGAACACCGATTTTGTCAAAAACCTCATCGGACAGGCGCAACGTAAAGACGCGCTTGTTAGTTGCCATACAATACCTCCTAACGAACAGGTTTTGAAAGTATTGTATAGCGTTTTCTGTGGCATGTATGCACTCAAAAGACAGCTGAGTGATAGCACTTTCAGCATCTTTTTTCAAAAATTCTCGCGGGGCGCTGACGCGCCCTTTGGATTTTTTGAGGGAAATTTGCTGGTTTCCGCCCACTTCCGTGGGCTTGAGTAGGTCGAGAACCCCTGCGGGGGGATTAGACTACAAAGCCGGGCACAACACCATACGCATTGTACGCGTAGTTACAGTCCAACGACCCCGACGACGAAACCGCGCAGAAGGAGTTGTAGTAGTAGATGGAGTAGT